>Ga0116231_10006162_pt1 | contig 23107 bp, 13 predicted proteins | sample S1TSphgellanicum_2_FD_89695 | JGI IMG/M metagenome (GOLD analysis project Ga0116231, IMG submission 89695) | Host-associated microbial communities from peat moss isolated from Minnesota, USA - S1T2_Fd - Sphagnum magellanicum MG | ecosystem: Host-associated > Plants > Peat moss > Unclassified...
CAGACACCCCCCCCCCCCCCCCCCCCCCAAAGCACTTTTGACTGAGGCCTCTTTTAGAAGAAACCTCAGTCAAAAAACTACATTAATCCAGGAAATGTTAAATTTGGACTGGGAGACCCTCCTCATTCAGTTTTCTTTGTTTGTCTCATTGGGAAAGCCCTCAATGACTAGGGGTGGCAATTAAGTGGTTTCTAAATGTTTTAGACCTATGATTGCTTGAGTTACCTATTGTGTATATTGAATAAATTTTTTCATTGAAAATTCAATAAAATCAAGTCTAAAAATTTGATGAAAATTGGGGGTGTGCTCTTTGATATTGTTGTTGGAAAGCCCTCCCTCCTCAATGAGTAAGATCTATCTATGGAGATGGTTTGTAATTTTTGAACCTAAGCTTAGACCCATGAAGAGATATTGGAATTTTGAAAGTTTTATATTGAGATTTGTGAATTTTTCCTCATCAAAATTTTAACTAAATTACAAAAAACTGGTGTTGGAAGGAGAAATTATTAGTGGAGTAACAAGTCTATACATTTGGGGGCCAACTATGGAGACTACTTACTACACTAGTGTTCATAATGTTTGGAAGCAACCCAAAAGAACTTTGGGTTTCAACCATGGTACAAGTGTAGTTGCGGGTTCACCCAAGATATCAAATAGAACCCAAAGCCCAAAGATGGTGGGAGGGAGGTCTAACAGAGTTTTGGACTTCGTAATGCAAACATTCATCCACCACACAATACCCTTTCTTTCTTTCATTCTTTTTTTGTTTTCGTTTTTCCTAATTTGAAGGGAAAAAAACCCATTCAAAACATCAACTAACCACTTGCTTCTTTCCCAAGGAATTTGCATTTCGAGAAAAAAAATTATTATTATTATTTTTTCAATTTCACCCCTCATCCCCTCAAATACTTCAGACTAAATTTGGTCATTGAAATAGCTTATTGGTTATTTGGGTAGCCTTGGGCAGTTGGGCTTGGTCATCAAAAAAATCTTTTAACTATAATTTGACCTAGAACTTAGGTCCTTGATTTATGCTTGCTCTTTATTTTCCTTTCATTTCATTTCCTACCTCGTTTTCAATAATGTTTTTCTTGTAATAAAAAAGATGATCAATTTTACATCCATGTAAGTGGGAGTGCATTAGAAGACAATCAATTCTACATCCACATAATGAGATGGCATAAAAAAATGGTCAATTTTACATCCATGTAATGGGATGGCATGAAGAATGGTCAATTTTACATCCATGTAATTGGGAGGGCATACTAAAAGATGGACAATTTTACATCCATGTAATTGCGAGGGCACACTAAAAGATGGACAATTTTACATCCATGTAATTGGGAGGGCACAATAAAAGATGGTCAATTTTACATCCATGCAATTGGGAGGGCATAATGAGAGAAGAGGGAAAAATTTGCATCCATATAATGAGATGGCATAATGAAGGATGGTCAATTTTACATCCATGCAATTGGGAGAGGGCAAAATAAGAGAAGAGGACAAATTTGCATCCACGTAATGAATGAGATGGCATACTAAAGGATGGTTAAGTTTACATCCATGCAATTTGGAGGGCAAAAGAAAAGAAGAGGACAAGAGGACAAAATTTACATCCAAATAATGGGATGGAATAATAAAGTATGGTCAATTTTACATCCATGCAATTGGGAGGACATAATAGAAGAAGAGGACAAATTTTTTTACATCCGTGTAATGAATGAGATGGCATAAGAAAGGATGGTCAATTTTTTCATCCAAGGGATGAAGTTCTTGGAACAACAAGCTAGTCCTTCTCTGTGTGTGTGCGCGTCCTGTCGTCGTCGTCGTCGTCGTCGTTTTGTGTGCAAAACGTTAATGGAAAAAAAGGGAAGAAGATGTGTTGTGTCAGAGCAGGCACGTTTGAGATTTTGCATCATCTCTCTCTCTCTCTCTCTCTCTCTCTCTCTCTCTCTCATTTGTCTCCTGCAATGTTCCTCCATCCAACCAATGGAAGAAGAATCACGGAACACCCAACCCTCCCAACCCACCAAAAACAAAACCAAAAAAAACCATACCAAAAACCAATCCCAAACAGATCCATTTTCCTCTTCTTCAGGCTCCATCCAGTTCCAAGAGATTTTTCCAAAGAGATGCTCAAACGTGACGTAATTTATGGCATTAAAATATATTTATCAATCGCCCCCTTTTGTTTATTCTGTTTTTGTGTTTTGTTGTTTTCCCAGTTTTCGCAGTTTCCTCAGTTTTTTTAGTTTTTTTTTTTTTGCCTCTCTCTCTCTCTCTCTCTCTCTCTCTCTCGTCTGTGTCTTACTTCCAATGTGATGTTGTTGTAAGATCAAGTTAGTCTGGTGTTTTTTCTTGTTGCTGGATTTCTGCTGCTACTGTTTTTGTTTTTTTTTCTCTACAAACTTCTGTGATAGTTTTCTTTGGTGGGTGTGAGAAGAAAGTTGGACTTGTTTCCGTTGCTGCTGTTTTTGTCGTTGTGTGTGTATGTGTGTGTGTGTGTGTGGGGGTGCGTTTTTCTTTTTGGGTGTGCATCTGTGTCGTCTCTTCTGCTATATCTGTATGCAAAAAGTTATGTTGTGTGTGTTTCCGAGTATGTTAGCAAGGAAGTGATGAAGACGATGATGGTTCTGTGATGATGAAGATGATGGTTCTGTGATGAAGATGATGATGGTTCTTCTGTGTACTCGAGAGTGAGCAAGTCGAGGAATTGGTATTCTATGAATTGGAGGTTATGGTCATGGTTTTCAGGAGTAGTGGGAGGGTGGTGGAAGGAAGGGGAGGAGAGTGAATCCTCTGTGCCTGTGTGTTTTTTGGGTTGCCATTTACTGGTTTTCTGTTTTGAACCTTTGAAGGTGCTGTTGGAGCTCACAGGAAGGTAGTCTCGCTCGCAATCCTGTGGCATGGGAACAGAAGATTTGATAGCTTTGTAGTGAGTGACTTCATCTAGCAAGATTCCCATGAACTTGGGGATCATCTTTGCAGAATGCCGACATTGACATGCCATGGAAGAGGAAGGATTTGAGGGAATTGGAAGTGGGTTATCGGTAAGTCGGAAGCTCTAGAAAGCACAGACACAGAGAGAGAGAGAGAGAGAGAGAGAGACGACAGTAGTGTGGGCATGAGAGAGAGCTCAGCTTAGGGTAAAGAAAGTCGGCCCAGAAACTTTGCCAAGAAGCTACGAAACTGAGGAGAATTGGCCAGTCCGGGGTCGTATCCTTCTCGGGAAAAAAAGGAAGGGAGCAAGCAAGCAGGAAGGAAGGAAGAATGAGAAGCTTGTCAGCAGTCATGTGGGCGAGGGAGGGAATGAGAGTGGAGGTGAAAGGAGTGGAGGAGGGATTTTTAGGATCCTGGTTCGGGGCTCGAATTCTGAAAGCATTCAAAGGAGGGGCGGAGTGCAAAGTGCAGTACGATGAGTTTGTTGACGAGAACGACGAATCCAAGCCTCTGCAGGAGACGGTGAAGACTTCGCAGCTGCGACCGGTTCCGCCAAGCTTGAATGTGACAAGTTGGTTGAACAAAGATGCAGTGGAAGTCTATCACTCCCATTGCTGGTGGGGTGGGATCATCCAAAACTACCTTGCTTCCGACAACAAGTATGTGGTTTACTTCCGGGAGAGTATGGAGGAACTGGAGATTGATGCCTCCAAGATCCGCACCCGCCAAGATTGGGTGCAAACTGCAGATCAGCGAGTCTTTGTTTGGCAAATCCATACCCCTTTCACGGTAAATGCTTCCTCTCTATCATCTAAGCTCTTGTTGTGGAACTCACAGTCTGTGCATTGCTTGATACTAAATTTGGGTTCTCCTCAGAGTTCCCTGATGCAGCCCCTTCTGTTTTGTGGATGAAACCTTTGAGATCCATTGAGACTGAAAAGAGACCACAGCATCTCTCATGTGGGTTCTCCTCCTGGGGTTGTGATGTTATTGCATTTAAACCACCTCCTGAGTCCTGCCATGTTCCCATCTGCTCTGCATATCATGTGGATTGTGTTCTCCTAGGGCTTGAAAGATTCCTCATTGCAGTAACAAGAATGGAAGCTAGTGTTGGAACCCTTTTGTCAGTTATTGAACCAAGATTGCCATGAACCAACAACACCATCAGTCTTACTCACAGAGACCCAATGAATTACATCACGAGTATTATCTTCAGGAACCCTTTTGTTGGCCAATCGACCAAGATTGCCATGGAGACACCAACAAAACTGTTTGTCTAACTCACAGAGACCCAATGAGTTACATCAGGAGTATTTTCTTCAGAGTCTAGATTGGCTGATTCTGTTAGTTGGGTTTTTGATCGTAGACAATTGCAATGTCCTCATGTAATTTGGTCATGTTATAGAGCACTTTACCCAATTGCTGAACGAACATGGACATGGTCTTTGGGTAACAGGGTGATGTGGAAAATGCATTACAAACTGTGGAAGAGGTGATGCCTGAATGCAACACACCATCCAATGGGACACAGGGGAGTTCTTCATTGTCATGTAAGTCTCTCAAGACAGAGAACTTTTGGGGTATCAAGAGATGCAAAAAGGAACATCAAGTAGTGGAGAGGACTCCAGCAAGAGAATCTCAAGCTTGCCACAGCAGAAAGTCTGTGCCAACCACAAAGATAAAGCGCCTGTATGTGAGGAAACTGATGGTGGAGCCGTTCCAGCAGCCGTCTCCTGTGAGTGTTAAGCATTTACCACAAGAACCTTGCTGGCCATCTCCTGTCAACAGTACACCTCACAGTGCATCAAATCACCATGTTGGCATGGCAAGCACCACCGATCTAAGCTTTCCTGTTCCCTCACCATCGACACCAGAAGTCAAGGCTCCATGTACTTGGAAGCTTCGCCAGTTGGAGCGGAAAGCCTATCAAGGAGTGCTAGCTGCATTTCATGCACAGAGTAATACCCTCACCTTTGCACAGCATTTCCTCCTCACTGATCTTCGCAAGATGCTCAACATTGGCCAGTGTGATTCTGATGAGCTCCTGAAGCAGGTTATGGATCAAATTGGGGATCCATGAGGTCTGCTGAGTATAGCATTCTGCAGCATTGTATACATTCATGTAAGAATTTGATTTTGGTAGAGCATGTAAAGTTGTAAAGAATGCAATGGGGGAGGGGTGGGAGAGAGTTATCATGCCATGAAGTTGAACTGCTGGTGGTTATCCAGTTCCACAGTAATTAATTAGACACAGGATCTTGGACTGTCTTGTCAACAAACTTGTGAGAGAACTTTTAACATTTTGAGAAGCAGACCTATTTCTGGAGCTCCCATTTGCTTTTGTGTCTGCCAAAGTGTTCAACGAAAAATTGGTCTTTCTCCCCATAGAAAAGTTGTCTGGGCTACACCATCAATAGCCATTGCAGAGATTGGACATGAAATCTGTCAAGGCCTATGGAAAAAAGTTCTCTGGAAATGGGTTCCACAGTATCTATCTATCCTTCAAACCAAATCAATTTCTCAGGCTCTATGAAGCACTGGAGATCAGGCTCCACATCTTTAGGTGGTGATTTTCATCAAGTGGAGACTTACAAACCTGGGATGAGGATTCAACATTGATGCCTTTTCACTTCTTACAAGGAAATGCTTGAAAAGATCATGGGTGGCAGGCACCCAATGATAGGTACTGTATCACTTACTTGGGGATGACATCCCATCCCGTAACCAGTACAATCTGATCTGGTTAGGTTATACTTGTCCTACAACCAATCTGTTCCTGTTGTTCTGTTGTGTATTTGCATCATGTCTTGGCACTCATCATCAGAGAGATCCCCAAGCTTCAAATTCCCACTACTAGTTTTTTGTTTTTTACCTATCATGCTTCAAGGTAAACATGCGGTGTGAGAAGGTACATGGCTACTATAGGTTTCAATAGATTGTGGATTTTTCAACTATAGTTACAAAGTTCCAACTTTTTTCAACTAATGCTCACCACTAAGGAAAGTGTTTTAGTAAGGTTTTCCTCAACCTTGAGATGAGTACCTGCAAAAGGTGATACGCACCCATCAAGTACTCAATAGGTAGGTAATGAGTATGTGAAAGTATATGAAACAGGGAGGCTTGGGTTCCAAGTTTGTTAGGTACCCTAAAAGTGCCAAATATGCAAAAAAAACAATAATGCTTGTTCCAATCCTTTGAAACCCCATCATTGGCTCACCCAAAACAAAAGAAGCATTTGACCACATTTGTTGTGTTGTGTTGGTAGTACTAATCTTTTCTAAGCCCTTAGGATAATATGATTTGATATTTGAACACAAAATGAAAAAAAAATCCTAACATAGAAAAGACTTATGTCCTAATATTCCAAGGTTTACATTCAAATGTGTTTAGATGTGTATACAATAGGTAGTAGGCTGATTGTAAAATGTATGTGAGGCCTTACATGCACTTACTTGGGTTGTCATAAATTCAATGACAATTACATTTGGAGTTGCATCTATCCTTTTCTAAATCACAAATGGCACTTCACAATTATGTGTTTCAATTGGTGAAACTAATGTGTGGAATAATAGTCTTGGTTTCAATTTTGATTGTATGATTAATCCTCAATCTAAACAATTATTTGATCGTGGTGCATAGTGGGTTTGAGTGAAAAACCCAATAATTTATGGCCATTGCTCAAGAACCATATTGCTCAAGAAATGGTTCATTTTTTTAGATAAGTCTATACCTAGGTTTAGTGTATGTATCAATGAATTCATCCTTCACTTTCTAACCCAAAGTTTTATGTAATTTAGCTTGATAGAACCATCCACTTTGTTTTATTTGAGGTGATTGTAAAGTTTGTCACATCATATATTGTGGGAAGTTTTATGAAAAGTTCTTTGAAACCTAATATTACCTACATCTTCTACATAATTAGACATTGCATTATTATTGCATTGATGTTACCCTTAGGTAATCAATCTTTCACACAAATTATCAAGTCCCCCAATTTGTCAATGTGTAGGTAGCCTAAACAAAGTTGGAGAAGATGGATAGTTGTGCTCACATAATGTTTAAGTTGATACTTTGAAATATAACATCTTTGATTTTCACAAAGTTGAAGACTTCTTATAGATATTGCATTATGAATTGCCCAATATATGTTATCAAAATAGTGTTAAAACTTGAAATTAGTTCAAAGCGTCCCCTTAAGAATAAAATCAAAGGTTGTTTCAATTAACAAATCTAATTGCATTATATTGTTAAATCAAAGTTCATTAGGCAACAACATGAACCTCCTATGTGCTTGAAAACTAGATTATTCCTAACCTTCAGGCTTTTGTATTTTTCCCAATCAAATTTGAATTTTTCTTCTTAGAATTTCCCAAAATGGCTTATTCATTTGTGATTCCAACATGATAAATATATAGTTACTATAAACTTATTGTAGTCAAATTTTCAATGAAGGTTATATAAATGATCAACCACATGCAAGTTTTACCCATAATATATCACAAGGCTAACATTATTATGACATTATGCCATTCTATTTCAAATTTGTTACTATTTTGGAAAGTTTGCCATTGTGTTTAGAAAGTACAACTTTAATAACTATGTTTGGAAACTATAAAAATCAATTATCTTTGATATTTTCATGCATTATCACATTTATAATTGGTTGGTGTTTGATGAATGTATGTGGGGCATTTAATGTGTTAAAACTATTTTGAAAATTTTACCAATGCACCTCTACTAAAATCTATAAGATTGCACTTTTGTTTCAATCTATAAGATACATCCAATGTTTCAAAGATTTAAATTTAAGATTTATGAATGCAAACCTTTTGTAAGTTTTCCTTGTAGAAATTTATAAGTTTGTTTATGGACATGGTGATTTACTCTTTTGCTTTGAAGACCAATTCCTAAGCATTTTACATTACCAACCAAATCAATGGTTTGTGTTAATCTTATTACATTGTCTATTGTAATCAATTTTTTTAATAAAGACAAGTATTTTCTAGAATACTCATTATCGTTATCTTCATTATAATTTTTTGAAAGCACGTCAGATCCATGTGTTAGTACCATTACATTTTGTTGTCAAAGAACAATAAATATTTCATCATTTTGTTATTGTAATTGAATTATAGTCCTTGCTTTTGAGATTAAAACTGAGGCTTAATGGATTTAATTGTTCTCAAATAAAGGTAAGATGAATGGGTTATCAATTTCACTTTACAAGTTATCATAATTTAAGTAGCTTGGCAAAGGATTAAACTTGTAACAAGTCCTCCATTGATTACATGGTTCATTGTTGGTGTCCCATTACCTTTAATGGATGTGAAATTGCCATTATATGATTACACACCATTCAAATTAGCAAATGTATTTTTTGCAACACGATCCATTCATATTTGGCCATACATGCATAACAAAACATTTTCAAAAAATTGACTGCAATAGCACCTTCCCTATCTTCCAAAAGTTACTCCAACTTTTGCAACATGAATAAATTTCAGTTGAAGTTGACATATATTTTAAATGTACAAATAATATGATGTGTCCCAAGCCTTTGTAATCTATTTTAATAAAAAGAAATACCAAAAGGGCTTCAACTTTGTACATATATTTTATGGTCATCACAATATGTATGTATGTTTTTGTGCATATATATCATTAAACCACCAATAGGTATTACAAAATATTAGAAAACATTGTGATTGAATATGGAATCTAATGTTCAAGAGAAAGAATTGTTAAGAGTCTTAATCTTAGTTGGATGATAGTGAAATGGGGCATTCAAAAAATGTTTCATGTTTTTTCTTGTGGGAGCTTTTATATCATCTTCATATGGAATTGAACTTCATAATTAGCCCAATTCAAAAGCTTATAATAGTAAACTCCAAAAGGCAAATGGAAAGCAAAAACAAGAGAAGGCTAGATGGAAGTCTTGGAAAACTGGAATACATGTAGATTTGTACATACTTCACACCTTGAAATATAGATTGTTGATCATGTGAAACAATTTGAAGTTGAAAAAGAAAAGGAAGATGAGAAATTGAAGAAGGTGAAAAATAAGATACACATATTAGTTCATGAACAAGAAATGGCATGGAGGATGGAAAAAAATGCTTTAAAGAATATGAATCAAAGTTCTTTGTTGCAATTTGTTGGTGTCCCAATGTCATAATTGATGAAGGATTAGTTCCCTTAATGAAAGCCTTGACACATGTAAACATCAAAGTATGGAGTTAATCATGTACATAATAAATTGTCATTACTAGTGCAAAGCAACATATAGCCCCAATTGTAGTTATAACAAGATTTATCTATCTAGTAGGCAAGTTTGAAAATTGAAAACATTGTTGTGTCTTTGTGTTCACGAATGAGGGCAACCCGTGGCTACACCACTCCAGCCACCCGTGGCACCTCGCTCGGCCCCCTGCAGCGGCTGCCCTGGCCTGTTTTTTCAAAGAACAGGAAGCAGGCGGCTCTTAGGGTCTGAAATATTTAATTTTTAAAATTAATTTTAAAAAAAAAAACAAATTCAGTGTTGGTGAGTAAAAGAGTGCATCCTCATTTCAGGACCCTAACAACGGGTTTTCTCTCTGAGGACCTCGTTTCAGGTCCTCAACGACGGGTTTTCTTTCTGGGAACCTCGTTTCAAGTCCGTTTCGAGGTTTGGACTGGGTACTGAGAATCTCGATTCAGGTCCTTTATCGAGGATTCTGGCCACCTCGGTTCAAGTCCTCGAAACTATCAGTTGGGTAATAACTGTCACACAGATCGAAATTCCCAAATCAAGAAGTTCCTCAACTTACCCGCCCGCCCCCCCCTTCTACAAAGCACACGACAAGGAATGGGCAGTGACTGGAATAATTTTCCAGGCACTGCCGGGACAGACAAACAGACAGACACTGTAGCTTTAATATATAAGATAGAGGTAGAGTAGTTAGGAAAGGATTTTTAATATTAAAATGCATGTGGACCATCAATTTTGTAAAAAGGGGAAAGCTACCATACACTTAGGGATCTAGGTGATATGGAAGGAGTCTTTCAGGATGTGTACAAGGGGGAATATTTTGATACATAGGAAAATTGTGTGAGCTATGTGAATTTGTTGAAAGGATTTTCAATAAGAGAATTAGAGGCATGAAGGGGGAGTAGTTAAGAATAGGATTGTGACCTTGTAAACTAGATGTATGTTTAATGTTTTTGTGAAATGAAATGTGTTCTTTTATTTTTATGTATTTTTTTGAGTTTGCTTGTAAATCACAATTGGTGGAATTGACTAGTGCAATTGTGGTAGAATATGTACTACTTTAATGGAATGGAATGGTAAGAAGTTCAAGTCTCCTAACACAACAAGTTGCTTTAAGTCTTTTTGAATCAATTCTAATTAGTCATAAAAAGGTTCTATCGAATTGAACTATGTCTTAATGTCAAATTGAGACTAAAGTTGGCATTCCTTCATGTGATCATAATAGGTGTTCCTCTTGTTTCTCTTAAATTTCAAAATAATTTTTATAGTATTGCAATTCATTCTATTTAATATTGTCTTAAGAATCATAAAAACAATAAGATTCTTGTTGATGTAAAGTTTCTTTTCTTGCTACCCACTACAAGTGTCTAATTGTCAAAGTACAACATAAGGATTAACTAGGTAGTGTATTATTTAGTTTTTTATTAGCTTACCCACATGCTTTAACAAGCTAAAATATTGTATCTGAATGTGTTACAATTTATTAATTGTCTTTGTCCTCAATAATATAATATAAATAACTTTGTGATGTGACAACATGGGCTTTGAGCAATTTTAGCAATGGTTCTTGGGTTGGATCACTTATATGCCTTTGTCACAAACTCTTTTTAACTTTTAAGTTTTATATTACAATTTTTTACACCAAAGTGTTCCCATTAGATTTTGCTTCTTCCTTGTGTAAATATTATTAATATGTAATATCCATTTGTGACAGATTAATGATGTCACCTTTCAAGAAAGTACAAAAATAATAATTTTTGAAATCTTGTTAGCCTCTCCAAAATATATTCAACATTTTCTATTTTCTTCATTACCATCCCTTGCAAAGTTCTTATGCACCCATTATACCCAAAAAAAAATGACAAAGAAAGAAAATGTAAGATTTCATGAAATGTGATTTGAGAATATTTTCCTTTTGTGATGCAAAATATAGTTCTTTTTGGAGATGAACAACATTTTTTTTGGTGAGCCTTTCTAACTTGGGAAGTAGCACCAAATTTTTAATGCAATTCATTGTCACCATAAATAGCTTCTTTAACCATGGATTAGTCCTTATCCATATTGTATTGCCAACATAAGCATGCGCTTATTTTATGTATATTGTTTACCATTTTGATCTTTAGAGTAATCCAAAATACTATTGTGCACATCCACAAAATTTAATCAATGTTTTATTTACATGGTTTTAAATGGTAAATTAAGTTAATGTTACAAATATGTGATTTATTTATATGTAATACTTATAATATATCCTTGTAGCATTTTGACCAATTTAAGATGTATCTAATGAGTATTAGATATTCAAAAATATGTTTTAAGGATTGTAATCAATGTTTTTAAACACAACTTTAAAAAATTATAATGATTAACCAATGAAATAAATAGTGAACAACCAATCCCAAATTGTCGTGTAAGTATGTTAATATTTTTTAGGACTATTTGAATGCATCATTGCATGCATTATTACCTCATTACTATACATTTTAACCCCTTGTCTTCTATGTCAATAAGGTCATGTAACTTCTAAACTTATAGGACTTTTGTTAAAGCAATTTTGAAGATATTTGTGCATGTAGGTCTTGCTAAAAGATCTTCAACACCCAATATTTTGAATATATTAGTACTTATGATTTAATATGTGGCCCATATGAATTTCAAATCCTTATAAATTTTCCTAGGGACAAAATTATGTTCACCTTTTTAAATCTTTGACCAAATACATTTTGAATCCACGCTATTTTCCTTTTATAAGAATTATTATGAATGGTGAAGTTATGACAAATTATTTACATCATTAGGTTAACATGACATTGATTTTGATTGACCTCCAAGAAAAAATATTCAAAAGGTGTGTCTACCCAAACCAACTGGTATAGTAATAATTGTCCATGGTATATTTAAATAGTTTGTTTCATTTGGTTGGGAGACTTGAAAGATTAAAAATGAAGTGAAATTCATCTTTGAGGTTAGTAGGTTTGATAAGCACTATATCTTACATGTGCAAGCAATTTGAAAATTTTCATTTAATTAGAAAAATGCAAGGTAAACAAAATGATCATTTAGATTTGATAGTAATTTCCATTTTGCCACCTAAGTATCATACCAAATCTAAGAGCCCACATGTTTGACAAAATAATCATAAGAAAATTCCTTTGCAACTTGCAATTGTTTATAAATATTTTCTACCATTTACAACCACAACATGTCCAAGGGCAATAAATATGTAAGCACAAAAAATAGACTCTTATGATGTATACAATTTGTAATGATTTTATCAAAATTGTCATATGATATGACATAATGTTACAATTTGGATGTCTCGTGATAGGTGCTTACATTATAATTTCAATTTCATCTAATGTGAAATGAATCACATGCACATAATCTTGAGCCAATTTGTATGTACTTCCAAGGGTTATTGCTTAAACTAAATTAACATATGTTCAATTGTTGTTTAATCATATTGTATTGAATAATCACATTAAATTATGGTCTTGTGTTGATGCATGCCACTAGAACATGAGATTGTGAAAAAATGAATGGTCGTAAGATTTTTCTCATCGTTTTTTTTTGCTTGACCTTCCTTCATTTTTTTTCCTTTCTTGGTGTCCACCATGTCATAATTAAACAACTTGTTGGAGTTTTACTTTTAGTTAGTTGAAACTTGATCTTTGTTTTTTCTTATTACCCAACATGTTGTTCAACATTAAAACATTAAGGTTGGATTGAATTTTCAATTGTAAGGTTTTTTCACATTAAGAAGTAAGAAGATGAGTTCACATCAATAAAGTTAGTTAATGTTTGGTTGATCTTGGGTTGATGAAATCACACTAGGTGCTCATAGAAGTGGAAGTATTCATTTGCAAGTGAGTAAGTGAATGGGAAAAAGTTAATTAATTGGTTGGTCCATGCAATATGCACAGTGATAGGAGATTCTAGAATTGTTCTTGTGTGCTACCATGTTGACACTTCTACCACTATTTGTAATCAGGAACACAATAACAATGAATCATCACAATGGTGTAAAACATAGGATCGATGTGAAAAAAAAAAAGTGTTTTTTTGTTCGTGTACATGTTTTGTTGCAAGGTGTGTTGTTTTTGGGCTTGCATTCAAATCATTAGTGTTTTGAAACATCAAAAGTGAGATTCCAAAACATGGAATGAAGATAAAACCTTTTTAAAAAAATCTTGAATCATATTCACACTAAATTAGTTTTATACCAACTTTAAATTTTAATACATTTTCACATTATCGAACTAAGACAATTACTAACCCAACTTAACTTTATTTTAGACTCAATTAAGCAAGTAACATGGAACTCTTGACATTATCACAATGTTAATTCATATCATAAATTCATTCTAAGTTGGTTATAATGATTGTTCACGGAGGCATGTGTTGATGGTGATGGGTTTTTGAAATGTATTAAAAAGATTATCTAGTTTGGGGTCATGAATTTAAAGAATAAAAAATCACTTAGGTTAAGGTTTTTGATAATTAGTGTTGGTTAGATATAAAATAAGGATGGGTACTTGATTTTTGAATTAGGTTTTTTCAATATTTAAAATACAAAATAAATTGTTTACATTTTGATTCTTAAAATTAAAAAACTATTTGGGTCTTAATTTTTGAAAATCAATTTTGGACAAGTGCAAGGCACGAGCAAATCTTTCAAAATTTGACCAATATGTCCATGTAACCAATCAATTAACTACCCAACATTGTTGCAAACACAAGGTTATTGATATGGTGTGGTAACTTTTTGGTATATTTTAGGAATTATGTAATATATCATCATTTTTGGTTGATGTTCTCACTACATAGTTGATGAGTAGGCCTTTGCTTTTTGTGAAGAGATCAAATTGTGTCTAACATCAGCCCATGATTTCAAGTTATGCAATTATGGTTGTCTTAATCCAAAGCAATGTCACATTTATTGTCTCCAAGTTCTCTTTGTTCATTTTCCACAAAGTCAATTTGTAGCCATATCAATTGACAATAATTTAAACATGTATATTGAGTGTGTTTGACAACCTTATTATTGCTCAAATGTGCATTTGGTTCAATGAAGGCAATTTAACCTTGGATACAAAAATGAACGTGACAACTAGATGAAAACTTGACACATTAATGGTTAGGTGCGAACTATTGTTATGTGTGTAACTAGAAATGATGTGTAAATGATTGTGTGTAACCATGTATGCGTAAAGCATTTATGGGTGTGGATGAGTTCAAACAAGTCAAAATTGATGTCAAAATGTCAACTATTTTACAATTCTTGTTACATTTGTCTATGTGGTGCCACTTTAATGGTATGTGAATCATGAAAAGTTGTGCTTATTGAATAATATGGATATTGAAAAATCTAAAATGAATAAAATAAACTTTCAATATCAAAGTTTGGTTTGAATAAATGATGTTTAACAACTTTATTCGATCACATTACTTTCATAAAGGGCCCTTTAATTTTCATAATACAATTTATTTCATCTTCAATTTTTTTTATAGTAATATGGTACTATTAGACACATTTAAAAAACACTCAAATTTTCATATTTTTTCGATTTTTTGTTTATCAAAAACTAAAGATTTAAAAAAAATTATGAGTCCTTTTTGACATGTAAATGTGATGCAATGTATATGTTGTTTAAAGAAAACTTGTAGCTTATAACATAACAAAATAAACTCGAAAGTGTTAAAATCTTTTGGTATGATTTGAAATTATGACAAATTTTCAAAACAAAACACAAAATCTGGCAAAATATGTGCATTTTCAAAAAATTATTTCTCCAAATTTGATTTTTTTTTAAAAATGACATATTAAGGCAACCATAAATACAATATATATAAAGTTTAAAAACATTTCATTTGAAAATTCCTCTTTAGGAAAACATGTTTTTTGAAAAAAAAGACCCCAAAAAGGACAATAATCTTAAATGCAAAGTAAACACATTGGTTCATCATATGTCGTTTGGACCCTTACACTTTCATGGCCATATTCATTGCACTTAAATTTACCTTCATATATGAAATTACATTTACATTTACATGGAGGTTGTGTAAATCACTTTCATAGACATTTACATGAGTGAATGTAAATAACTTCTGGGCATGTATAACATCACATAAATAATTAGTGCATTTTTAATTTAACCCCAATAGCCCATTGACATTGTGTAATGTGTCAATGCAATGCATTCATTCTACATCATGAATACATGCTTTGATTTTGGAAATAACTATGTATTTCATTCTTAAAGTGTATTACCAAAGATTGGTCAAACACTTGACATGAAAAAAAAACCCAATGATGCATTTATCCTTTTTCATACACTATGTACTTGCTTGTCTTTACACACTCATTGCAATGTAGAAACACTTCAAATTATTAGAATAAGCATTGCAAGTAAACTAGATTTCAATTTTTACTTAAAACTCATTTTTCCTTAAAGACAAGATCATTTTTGTGGACATTTAATTTATTAGTTATGGATCTATGAATTTTTTTGGTAAAGGTTAAATTTAGAGGAGGCTACTCTTCAAATTTTGGGGGTAACATTTCAAATCCCAAAAAACAAGCTTTTGATGTGGTCAAACACATGCCATAATATTGTCAAAGACATACTGTTTTTGACTAGGTGAAGATGATTAGGTGAAGATCGTAAAATAGAGGGCAAATGCGACTTATTTGAACTCCTAAAACCAAGACCACATGTGCTCAAAGTGACATCCTAGATAATTCTTTTAAAGTAGTCAAGCAAGGATCTCAATGTCAACCTATTACTCATGTTGTGTCAACCCTAAAATGACCTTAAGTTGTACTTTCCTGCAATCACACATTCCAAAACAAATTGCACATCTATAGTGAGAAGAAGAACAAGTTGGCTGTTGATTTAGGGTGCACAGATTGTGTTAGGCACTTCTACCTTAAGTGTAAGTGTAAAACAAATACACTTCAATGGCTTTACATCTCATCAAATGGCCATATATGATTATACACTTGCACCCCGAAGTGTAAAAGTTCACTCTCCTACTGCACTGCCATTTACAGGACATACATACCTTAAACCTTATATATACCTGCGAATAAATATGCATGGAGTGGCCATAAAGGCACTATCCATTTTCATGGATTAAGTAAAATGACAATTTTTTACCTGAATCAATTTTGCAAGGCCATTGGATCTCAAATTCAAGTAGATTACAATGAACTATTTGGCTCAATGTTGAAAACTTGATAGATGGTGACCTCAATCAATGATGCTTTGTCTGATTGAAGAAATATTTCTCTATCCTAAAAATTGAATCAACAATTGCCTTCCAAATATTCCTCTCACTCATGGTTTTCAACAATTGTGTGTGAAGTGATTCTTACTGGATGAGATCTTTGCCTACCCACAATCTGACATAGCAACCATCTTTTTCTCAGTAGTGAAACACTACTCAGAGTACAACCCCGGAAAAAAAGTACTTATGCAAAATTTTACTTCATCAGGAACAAAGAAATTTCAAATCCCAGGTTCACTCCCTGAAGAAGATTAGCCTGTAGTTGACTGGTTGGGGAAAACACAATGTGGACAAAGCTCCTCACTATGTCAAGCTGGAAATAAAATGGCTCACAATGTGTCGGGGTCTCCAGCAGGACTCCTATCTCCACTAGTCAAATTTTCTCACAAGTCCGAATAAGTCGGGCCTGCTGTGACATGCTGTTGTCCAAACAACCCACTGGATGTGTGAGAGAGAGAAGCTCAAAGTAAAGCTTAAATCAAATCTTCTTGTGCAAGGCACTTGTTTGATGACAATAGATTCACATTCCAGTTGTGAACCACTAGAGGCAGGAGAATATATTATTCATGCTCTTCTCAAGAGCTATTGCATACACAAGAGTTTGGAGTTGTCATGTACCTTGTTCTCTATAGTCACCTCATCTGGGATCTCCAGCTTTTCCTCTTTCTTGGCCTCAATCACAACCTTGCCCTGCACACACAATTCAGATATACATACTGCATTAAATGGTGCAGATATTAGTTCCACAGTAATTACTGAGGTACAGTTTATGATGAAGACAACATTAGTATTTTACTCCCAAGACCTTTGTGAATTCAAGAAGGAAATTCTAGTAAAAGTATCAAGACCTTGCATAAAGTGCTCCCCTGTAAGATGCCAAGGTCTGAAAACACACTACACTAGTCTCATATGGTTACACATATCATATTTCCTCTGAAGAGGAGACAGATTCTTGTTTGAGATCTGTTTTGAATGAAGCCAACTTCTGAGAGAATTCAAATTCTGATAATAGCTTTGCTGTAATGCTCTTCACAGAGGAAAGAGAGTCCTTGGTCACCTTGAGCACAATCTCCTTTCCAAACCACACATTCCCAATGACCTTCAAGCTGTCCAGGCTGATGATACTTGGGATCGCCTTGAAACGCTTCAGGAAGTCACCTACCTGCTCAAATGAAACAAAGGTCAAGCACCATGGACAGAACAATCTCAAACAATGCCAGGGAGAGAAAATATCTCCCTCCTTCAGCATCAATTTCCAAAATTCAGCAACTCAAAGATGCCAAAAGCCCGATTCCAGCAACAAGGACAAACACAATTAAAGTAGTCTTGGCTTCAACAACTGAGTATCTTTGGCTTCTTTCTGTTCACCTTTTTGAACTCTGAACCTAACTCAATTGTTGGGTTCTCGGGACTGATTCGTGCAGTACTCCGCACAACTGCACCATCTTCAACAGTGTACAGGTCCGACTGCAAAAACCAGAAGCTTATCAGCTGCTTCATGCAACAAATGGACAGATATCAAACAAGAGTGCAAACAGTGATCATGGCTTTAGAGAATTTCTGCTTGCACCTCCTGTAAGTGAGCATATGCCAAAAGAAAAGTGCAGGTACCTGAACCAGCAAGAGATCTGAGGTAGCTTTAACAGGCAGGAAGCGAGAGCGAGGAACATTCACACCAATGGCACGATCAAAGAACTGCATACAAGGACATATTATACAATAATTGTATGAATTATACATGGAGGACTATAGCACATCACAGTGAAGTTTCAACGGTACAAAGTCACTCAGAAGATGCAAACCAATATAAGTGACCGGTCTGAAAAGCTCAGGATCCATACTTCCACAACTAGATGCATGAAAGAAAAATTGCTCACCCGTATTGCAGCTCCTGCAGCTGTTTCAAGCTGTAGTACCTTCACACCGTCAACTTCCTATAAGAAATGCACAAAACAACCACCACAACTCTCAGAACAAAAAGAGCTTGTCTGGATGCTCAGGAAAAGTGCTTCAAATATCCCAAAAAGTATGTGGAATCACTAATGGAAAGACATTTGAATTGACATCCACACCTTAGGATTGGGGATAATCTCCATCTGCAGGGCATCAGCCTCAACCAGCCTCTTGATCGCCTTCAGGCTTACCCACCTGGAACACATTATTATGTAGATAAGAAAAGTTGAACATCCAGAGACAAGCAAAACAAATAGTTAAAATCAATGCAGAAATCCAACTTTCACAGTCATCGAGTTCACTAAAATGCAAAGGAGATTTGCACCATACATGTTGTTTGTATTGAAGATTTTGAACTTGGTAATTGACTTGAACTCACTCACCTGCATTCAAAACTGAAAACATCACCTAGTGGTCCTACAAGGTTCTTTTATAATCAAGGTGTGAAGCAAATTGGTAGTCCACACACAGGCAAAGAAGATAAATTCAGACATGAGGCAAATTCTTTAATCCAATTTGATGCAATAATGGTGAAGATACACATCCACATGTCAGAAACTTGTGTGGAACTCACATGCTCGTCTGCAACTTGTGCAATCTCCAGAAGCTGCATTGCAGAGGTATAATTGGCTTAGGACATAGTCCTCCAAAATGCCTTATCCAGAACTTGTAAAAGAATTTTAATTATAGCACTACATATATCATGCAGGAACTTATGTGAAGGTTTCCATGTTCAAATAGCATGTTCATTGACACTAGCAAAACAAATTTTGACCTGAAAAAAACTCAGTAGTGTCTACTTCTGGGCATCTGCACAAAAGCTTATGAAGATCAGGCGAACCAGAAGTTATAGAACACAAAATATTAAGGGTTCAGTCATTTGTTGATATTCCTAATCATGGCTGCATGAGTCTGAGATTCACAATTGTCAATATTTCACAAATCACCACCTACCTGAACTCTGTCTTCGTAAGATATCAAGGTCCCACCTTTCACATCGGCAAGGGTTTTGGGAGTGACCTGATAACACAAAATTCAAAGCTCAGAAAGTCTCCTTGAGAACAATTGAAGACTGGGATTCAAACACAAATACCACTGTGAAAATGAAGATTGCTGAAGTGCATCATCCAAGAGCATCTTCCCACAAACCTACCACAGCAAGTTTAATCATGGATAGGGACATTTAACACCAGGAAGTTGCCAACATACCTCCATGCAGTATTCATTCTGATTTTCAATCAAATGATTCAGGATTTCTGGGACATGGTTAAGGACACCTACAAAAGGCAGCTACTAGCTACAAGAGGCACCGTACTATATCTATGCCACAATTGAAAGACAAAAGGAGGAACATTCTGCTTGAACCAAGACATGAGCATTCCATATAGGAGGATACTGAGATCAACTGTTGCTCCCAGGTTGTCTGAGTTGGCAATGAACACATACTCTTTACCCTGCAACCAGCAGTCACAAAATTATCAGCACAAGTCCATTTGGTAATTGCTTTGGAGGTGTGCAAGTATCCATTGCTCAGTCTACAAATGGAGTCCTGTATGAAGCATGTGGTCTCAGTACTAACAATTTATGTAAAGCAGGATTTCATGCCAAGGTCTTAAAGATTCTGTTCATAAGAAGGATGTCACAATGAGAATTGAACAAAAGGAAGAAAACATGAGTGAACAGAAAACAAAAATGACAACAAACACATAAGAGAAAGAGTAACAATGGTCTGTCTTAAGCTGGAAACTTTTAGTCCAGGATGAATATATTGACTGCCTCACACCAGACAAGGGACCATTGACATCATAAAATCATAGATAAGGCCATTGCAGACAGAGTTTACCTTAGCTATTAGCTCATCAAGCTTTCCACTGTTTGCAAGGGATGGGAAGACATCTCCATGACCTGGAGGGTACCTGCAATTAACGAAAAGGACTTTTACTAAGACAATCGATCATAGATTACCTAGCACCTCACAGGTCTGCATCTTACACAATTTCAACACTAATGTTGTTCATTCATGTCCGTACTGAATTTCACAGCTGTTGTCACATGGATATGCTCCATAGAGTGGCCCACATGGAGGAAATATGTGCTGTGTATACAATCTAGAAGATGTCACTAGTCCACTGGACGAACCTTCTGATGTGAAGAGTGAATTCAGCTTATGAATCTAAAGGGTACTCTGTTGTTAAAGGTTGCAACAGACTCATTGATCAACTTCAGATAATAAGGGTGTGCATATAAGGTAAACAGCCTACAAACTATACAAGGGGTAGATTGAATGTACCAGCCGGCATTATCTGTCTTTCCCTTTGCAGGCCATGGTGTCAAATCCTCAGCAACAATGCGAGGGTACTGACTCTGCAGTGTGATTCAAGCACAATATGAGTGCAGATTCTAGACTGAAACAGACATACAGCACCAAAACAACATGCAGAAGCTGACAATTTCAATCTTGCACAGGAGAACCAGCTAGTGTACCTGGTTAAAGGTGAGAACATCCAGCTTTGAATCATTGTACCTTTGCACAATCTGCAACAATAATTCAACTGTAGAGTACAAACAAAAGCAATTTCCAACAGCAACAAACAATGCATGACACAGAAGTAAAGGAAAAATTCAACCGCAAGGACAAACACATAAGATATCACCGGTAGAAGCAGAACCTGTGCATCTTTAAGCAGAAGAAATGCAAATTACCTTAAGTGTGTCATCATGAGTGTTGAAAGAGTTCATCAGAACAAGTGGCACATCTGAGCCATAAGTGTGATTCAGATTCTGCCAGGCAAAGAGTATAACAAACTGTGAGTTTCTGGTCTTGACATAGATCTCAATGATGATGCAAAATGGTGGAGACAAAGACAATCTGGTGAACAGCTCCTGGATTTAAATTGAGATCCAATAAGCCACTGCATACTTTGTCCAACAATGTGGAGAAAAAGTAACACACCTCAATCTGCTTGACAATCAGGTCCAGGAATGTCAATCCATTTCGAACCTCAATGACTGACCTGCATGCAGAATTGGTTGTCAGTGAAAAGCCAAATGAAGCCAATAATTAAAGAAGACTACTCCAATTTGCTGAATGCCAGCAATGCTCAGGGTCTGTATCCAGCATAATACCCCTGTGTCCAAGGCATCTTAACTTGAAGTGCTCACTTCTACTCCATACAGTGCCTAATCAATATTACCATGAGCACACACAAGGACAACCTTTGTCAATTTGCCATTCAGGATTAGGAAGGGAACTGGATTCATACTTAGGACCTGTGCAGCCCATTGTTGTTCCAAGGCCACCATTCAACTTGAGCACTGCAAGCTTGTCAAGGAGGCCCTTGATCCTCGCTGGGTCTACATAGATATTCATAGCAGAGCAGCCACAAGTTTATTACTTATTATAGTGGTGTAGATTGAAGTGAAGCAATTGCAGGGAGCACAGATGACTACAGACAATGTGCAATTGCACCAGAAAAAAAGCATCCAGGGTTTGTGGTTATCTCCTTCTCCTTGAAAAGTGTTGAAATCCAACTTAATAAACAAGGCACATCAGGCTACAACTACAATTTCTCAGCATATACCCTAGATATTCCTTCATGCCCTGCAGTCTTCCAAATGGAAGATACAAGTCACCACTTCCCTTCTGGAACTGAATACACATAATTATGATCCAGAGCTAAGTGGTGTCAAATAGATGTTGCTCACCATCAGAGAAAGATGACAATTTGTCATAGGGCACCACAACCTCATCAGTTGGAGGTTTGATCTTTTCCCATTGGATCCCCTCGCTCTTCCCACTGAGTGACACAATATGATTCCACCATAAACCTTATAGCTCATCTCACAGAAACGAAAGCCTTGGAAAATGCATACCTGACACTATTGGGTTTTCACATCAACATGATTGGATCAACTGTTGCTGCTGGATCAAAAGCTATGTAGTTACATGGCGCTGGATGTACAACAAAACTAACCTGGTATAACGTCCCACCAATTTGAGGAATCCAGACTTCTCATTGTCACTGCACATTCACAAGATCACATTGCCCAATATGATTTTGTTGCACAAAACCTGATTACAACCCTCAACACTTCACAAGGACCATCCAACATATTGAAAATCAAACCACAGATATAAGTAAGTATCACCAACAAAGAGATCACAGGACTGGAATGACTTGAAACAGCTTTATGATACCAATTAATGGAGAATCCACATAAAATTGACACCAGTAGTGCATCACAAACTGGAAATCAACCAGTTCCTGTCAACTTCTTTCTACTACTGAATCCAAGTGACATAGCACAGTGGTTGATCCTAAACTCCTGAAATGTACTATAAATAACAGGATATCAATCAAAGGCAAGATCTCTCAAAATCAACAATCCCTGATCCGCAAGGTTCAAGATATGAATTAACTAGACACATGGACCTACTCTGTGAACTCTTCAATACTGTGCATACCGACGAGATTTATTCCGAGGATAAAGGATCCGCCCTGAAAAGGAAGGGAAAAAAAGGAAAGAAAAGGAAAAACCACAAATCCGCGGATTGAGGCTGAAAACCAAGAGACAAGCAACATTGTTTCGCTGCTAGCTGAAACGGAAATGCAGACACACTTTCACCAGCAACTTGACGACACGAATTGACAAACAACAGTGGATTGGAAAACCCTC
>Ga0116231_10006166_pt1 | contig 23099 bp, 13 predicted proteins | sample S1TSphgellanicum_2_FD_89695 | JGI IMG/M metagenome (GOLD analysis project Ga0116231, IMG submission 89695) | Host-associated microbial communities from peat moss isolated from Minnesota, USA - S1T2_Fd - Sphagnum magellanicum MG | ecosystem: Host-associated > Plants > Peat moss > Unclassified...
CCCTACGGGACCCATTCCATAAAACACCACCCTGCACGCAAGAAAAAAAATTGCAGTGGGGTTGTAAAGGGAGCGGCAAGGCAAGGCCGGGGAGGTTACGGTTTGTTTTTTTTTTTGTTTCGTGTGAAAAAAAAAAAAAAAAAACCATTCAATAGGTCGGCTTGTTTGGTCGGGCACCCGATATGGATTGGAATCAAACACGATTGCCACCAATCAATTAAGTTGATGAACGACATGAACTTTGAGACAAACGGTCGTCAAAAAACCCAACATGACCCTTGGGTATTTACAATGTCGTTACGTTTCCCACACTTTGTCACGTGACCGATAGCCCCCCAAAAACAATCCCTTGCAAAAGAAATAAGCTAGGCGAGACCCACCCAACAACCGAAAAAAAAAAATCTTTTGGTAGTCAACAACTTTGGGGTAGGTGCAGAGCAAAAGCTCATTGGAGTGACCTCTCTCGGACCAATCGTAATAACTTCGTGGCACCAGGCTTATCGGAATTTCAGTTTGCACGGGTCAGGTTGAACAGGAGGTTGCAGCACTTGTCCAACCTCATGCATTCTGAACTTTTATTTCATGCCGTAACAAAGGGGTGTGTCACACTGTGGCCTTGCCATTTACATTAAAATCCTCCTAAAAGAAACCAAAATCCTTGAAGATATTATAACCCTGTAATTAATCTCAAGTTTCAACATGAGCCAAAATATCGTCTTTCCAAAATTCTCGTATAAAAATAAAGCTATTATTACATAGGGGCCAAAATCCATTAAGCTGCATACTCTATAATGAATCGAAACACAAGGCAAGGCCAACAAAGTAAGTAAGAAGCAAACAAGTTGTTAGAGTAGTATCATCATCCATTGCTCCTTCTTCTTTCTAGGAGTTAGCTATGCGTGTTGATTTTATTTTTTACCTTGAGGAAAAGGAAACTCCCAAAACAACAAGAAAATTGATAATTGAGAAGAGACAGAAGAGGAGTTAGGAAACAATGGCTTGGCATACAAGAGGATTGTAGGGATCAAAGCCACGTGTAGTGGTAGATGAAGAAGAATAAATTGGTGGAGAAAATTTCAATTAAGTGTAGTTTTACTTTGTTCAACATTCACCCAATGTTTTGGTTTTGATTGAGGCTTTTGTTTCATTTTGAACTTGTGTTCTACTGAAAGCCTTGGGATTTCAATGAGATTGACTGTTCGATTGGAACCCATGGGCATCAACCTATTAAAAAGAGCTTTGAACATTTTGTAGGTTCTTTTCTTGAGAGCGTAGGTTTTCATGGAAGATGAGAGAGTAGAGTGGTTTGGGAAGTGTGGGCTTAGAACTTGAGAATAATCGTTTCAATTGATGAATTTGTCTCCAAAAAAGAAAAAAAAAAAAAAAACCTTTTTTTTGTCAATGTTGTACATAGTTATTGGAATGGATTGGGATCTTTGTGAAGAGGTTATCTAGTCCACCACATTTGCTTTTTAGGAAACTTTTGCATTACATTACTTATTTTATATCCTCTATGACTAGGAACAAAGAATGAAGCCAATAATGTTTTAGCATTAGGATGTTTAGGTTGTGTTGAACCCAACATAATAATCATCATGCTAGTCAAGCCTCTAGTGAAATTAAGGTTTGGCTTTGGCATAATGCCCTAACTAGGGACCTTCAAGCAATTTCTTATATTTATCCTTTCAATTTGTTTAGTCTTGTGTGGTTGGCTTTGTAAATTTTGGATTGGCTTAAAGTAGTAGGACGTTTTTTAATAGGTGGGGCATGTGTTATTATTAGGCCTCCTTCTTCATGGACATCAAATGTCCCATGTCCCCTAACTCATCATACCTCATCAAACCTCGTCCTTCCCATTGCCCATTTGTTTTATCATGTGCTACCATAGACCTAATTTCCACTTCACTTCCCATGCAAACCATGCATCTCCCACTGGTTCCCCTTCCCATTTTAACAAACCATACACCACCCACTAGTTCCCCTTAATGGTCCCCAAACTTACATTTTCCCAAACCCCCTTGATCATGCACATGTAGGACCTTTTCCCCCCTTCATTTTACCAACCCCTCTATTTGCACATGATCAAACCCCCCCAACTTACCTTCACTTCTTCAACACATTTGCAACTTCCACCTAAAGTTTCTTGCCTCACCTCTTGGCGCCAATTTACTAATCTAGGGTTAGCTCATCATTAACATTCTTATCAAACATTCAATTCATCTAATCCAAACCCCCATGACCATCCTAACTCAATACCTTCCTTTATTCCCACCCCACCTACATGAGCATGGATTAGGGTTTCATCTTTGGATGTCTTTGAGTCCTTTCATTTAAGCTTTTGTTGTCCTCGATTGTATAATCGCATCCCTACCACTTTATGATGTGACGTACAAATGGCATTTTGTTTTCCATTAGATAAGCTAGTGCAAAACCCTTACGATGTGATAATTTAACATTTGGTCTTCTTATTACCCCAATAGTGTTTCGTTTTACCCCCTTGTAGTGGGGCAATGGGGCATAGGGAAATGCAAATTCAATTCAAATGTTTTTTAACATGCAATTGGGAAAACTTGCAGGAGTTTTTTTTGTGAACCCAATTTTTGTTGGTAAGTTCAAATTTAATGGCTATTCCCCAATATGATCCCCCAACTCATAAATGTCTTCTTCACAATTTAATTCTTGGATGTGTAGGTGAATACTTTAGAGTAACCGACACCTTGGCACCATTTTCCCTTACACCCATATCTTTTAACACCACCTCGGTTCTCACCACACTACACCTTGATTTAGATGGCTATTTTTCGTTTTTTTTAAAAGACTACGAACCAGACCAAGACCTCAAACTTTCTTCTGACTCCTTCAAACTAACATTCCAACGCATGTCCCACTATTGGTAAGTGGTTTTTCTAGGATGGTTTTTGAATACCTTTGGAATTATTTTCACCAAAAAGATTCAACAAGTGGATTCCTTCAATTATTTCAGCTTTGATTTCATATTGCTAAAAGTCACATTCCACCTCAAATTACATGTGTTTTTAATGTGGTGCGCCTCTTAGCCATGACCACCAAGCCTTCAGGCGGAATTCGTCCCATTGCAATGGGAGAAGCACTGTATTGATTCACAAGTCACACCTTATGCCTTCAACTCCATGACACCTTTGTAACACATTCTTCCCCACACCAATTTGGAATCACAATTAAAAACAATTGTGAAGCAATATTCCATGGCATTATGTGCACCCTAAACCTTTACCCCAATTAGGTTGTTTTCCAACTAACTGTGGCAAATGCCTTCAATTCGATGTCAAAAAGGGTCATATTTCAATAATTTCGTGTAGTAGGTGGAGACATCATGTAATTCATCCCCTTTGTTTGTGCATTTTATGCATTTGAATCTCCTTTATTTTATAGCCATCATAATCATGAAGGCGATGTCACAATCACCCCCTTTGCCATGGGAACCCACCAAGGTGATCCCTTGGTAAATGCACTATTCACATTACCCCACTTTAGGGCTTTACGTTTTACAGCCAATCATTTCCCTTCTTGTCTTTTTAGATCCAAGATCCTTTGACAACCCAGAAGGACTTTTAACACATAAACAAGTCTCTATTTCAATAACTTTTTGTGACATCGAACTTGTACCAACGGCCATTATTGCCCAAATAACCTATTTAAGGAATTGGGTCCTTGTAGCCTCAATCATAATTACTAGGTTTATGGTTGATCAACGTCCCTTGCTTCTTGAAGCATTAGCATGAGTCAACAATAACACCTTCCCTTTTTAGCAATCTCCCATCTCCACAACAGATTTATTATAAGCTATCGATTTTTGATATGGAAAAATACAATTAACCTACTACAAGCGGTTGATTTTTGACATGGATAGGTTTTGACATCTAGTTTGAACTAACTTGAAATCATGTAAATTCTCCCTTTTCTTTTTTCTTATCCTTTTGTATATTTTCCTAATCTACAATGTGTTTATCAATAAAGTTTTATAGGGTTGCACATAATTATTACCTTGTTGAACCATCATCTCTATCTCCTCATGTGTATGGTATGGAATTTTTTTTAAAAAAATTTAGAATTAAGACAAAGGCTTTTTGGTGCCACATCCCATGTGGCGATGGAAGAAAAAGTCCAATCTATAGTCTCTCATGGTGGGCTAAGGTTAGAAAATTGAAATTCATGCTTGCAAATGAAATAGCCTTAAAAATATATGGCTTTGTAGATATCATCATTGGGTCATTTCTCCAAACCTTTAAGAAATAAAATTTCCTCTTAAGTTTTAAAACCCAAGGTAAACATTAAACACCCATTCCTTTTTTTAACAAATCATTTTAACATGCCTTTGTAAGTACATTGTGGGTTTTTTTTTGTCAAAAGAATTGATGAAATTTCAATATAAGGTTTAAATCTTAAATTCCATAATGTCCAACCCTTCCCCCCCTTTAATTTCATGAATGTTGGACCCTTTTGAAAATTTGAAAACAAAACCCCTTATTGAACTTCTATTGTTTCTAAATTGAAAACTAAATTGAATTTTGAAATGAAAAGTAAGAAAGAGATATTTGTGCCACTTTGACAAAGTTGGCCCATTTTACATTGTAGGAAATTTAGCACTTGCAAAATCTAAACAATAGATTGAAAATGTCATTTAGTGATAGTAAGATTTCTATTAGAACAACCCCACCCATAGCCCCTAATGGGTTTCAATTGTATTTCATGTCCAACATATTGCATTAATTGTTTATTTATTTTCATCCATGAACATAAAAAATGCACTAGTACAAAAGTGGGGTGTAATTTATTAATAAAAATCACTACGGGACCTTAAAAGTGAAATAAATTCATTGCACTTTAGTGACTTCACCCTGGTTAAAGTTATTTCATTATCATATCACTATGTAAACATTATGGCTCATTATTAGTTGACATAATTCACTATTATAATTTACTATGGTAAATAGGTTTATTTTTATGTTGTTTTAAATACCCTATGCTATTTTATGATATACCTTATATTATTTTAAGCTACCTTAGTTATTATAACTTATACCTTAAGTTATTTTATTTCAAGTTATACTTTAAATTATTCGAGGTCATTCTACTTTATGTTATTATAAGTTATTTTATCCCAAGTATGACAATTTAAAATAATCTAAAATATAATACAATGACCTAAGGTAAAATAACCTAAAATAATCAACAATAGCCTATGAAAAATAATATCCTTTATTTCCTTGCACTTTGTTTATTTTGCAACTGATTCTACAATGATTTATGTTTTTTTTATGTTTGTGATTTCTATGTTACATGTGTCTACAAGGTTTTATGTTGTGAGTTTGTGATGTTTCACACCATTGGTGCAACATTGAAAAAACTCTCTTTTTGATATTTTGTTGTCAAATTGTTGCATCTTCTATCTCAAGATTTTCACTTTATATTTTTTAAGTCACTTTTTAAGAGTTCAATCCTATTTTTTGTTTGTATTGTTTTTGTTGCATGTGTCTATAAGGTTTCATTTTGGTAGTTTGTAATGTTTCATGATTGGTGTAACATGGAAAAAAAACTATTCTTTTTTAATTTTGTTATCAAGTTGTCGCATCCTTTATTTCCTTGCACTTTATATTTGTTGTACTAAACACACCAAAATTCGAAGTCATACAACTTGAAAGTATGTTCCTCTGACCAACACCAAATTTTATGTACATTTGTAGTGCAATTTGAATTTTGTTTTTGGTACAAAAACATGTAATGATGTTCAAATCGGAAATAATGGTGTTTATGGCTTCAACTTCACATTTGTTTTCTGATTACCCTTTTTTATTATTACAAATTTTATTTTATTTACACATGTTTCATGTTGTTGGTTCTAATGGACTAATATTATTGATTGTTGATTTTGTCCATTTGATTCAAATTTTACAAAACCAATTTGTGGTGCCTTAGTTGAATTTCATGTAATTGTTCTTTGCATTTGAGCCATTACACATAGACCCATGACTAAACCCTCAAGTCTTGTTAACATCTAGCATATTATGTGAGTATGCAATGTCATGTGAATTTCCTTGGGTGCAATTTATTGAAAAAATATCATTTATAATTTACATAAATGTAAATAAGGTGTTTAAACATGGATTATGGGAATATATTTATAGTATAATTAATATATTATGAATGTTGATACAATATTCCTCTAATGTTGTATTACTTCATAAGATACCAAAAAAGTCATTTTATCTCACATGTTTCATAAAATTTACAATGAGTATTTTCCCTTAGTGCAAATGAGTATCAAATTTTCTTACCATTCCTCATGCATATCAACTTTTTTATTTTATACATGATTTTCTTAAACTTATGTTTCTTCATATCTCTTTCATCACATGTATGTTAAATTTGTGAATGATTGCAAGAAAAAAGGCAATGCAAGTAAAGGGTTCAAATTACTTGGAGCACCACTTGTGGTGTTTGTTGTTAATGTCATTTGTGGTGAGGATGATTGACGATGTTATGTTCATTATCAACTAGTCATAGCTCACTAGTCGTTGATGGTGATTGGTGAACATTCATGAAGAACAATTGTTCACCATCAAATTATGATAATACGACAACAATGTGAAATTGTTCAAAATGATTTTCATTACAATGACTTAATGACCTCAACCACAACCTTCATTGGTTTGGAATTGAAAGCGACATTGGACCAACCCTTTCATTATAGATTAGAGTTTTGCAATTTGCATGCAAAACACATAATCTAGGTCACATGTCAACATAATTGAATAACATTATCTTCATGTAAGAACTTTGTGATAGAATGGCATTCTTTGCATTGAGGAAGATAGTTTGATCTTGTAACAATTAAGTTTGTACATAGAGTTTGCAAGAGAGGAGATAGAGAACAAGGAATGGGGAAAAAAAAGAAAAAGATGGAAGGAGATGAGCATAACTAACTTTTAAATAATTGCTTTATTTTTTAAGTTCTACATATCATTTCCATTTTTTTTGAACCATATAAGTTTTTAAGATTTCATTCTTTGTAAATTGCAACTCTTAATACCAAGTTAACATTATTACCACGTCATTAACCCACTCAAACTTGGTGTTATGTAACAATGTATGTGTGGATTGGACCTTTTTTTTTAACACCCTAAACATCACATTTACGTTTGGCACAACCACTAGGTGCAACCTAGCATGTTAGAACCCATTTTTTCCCTACACCTCATGATCTACAAATTGTTTATGATCATGGTGATGTTTGCTTCATGTTTTATGATGGGTAAAGTCCACAAGTGGGAACATTCCCAAAAGGCAAGGCCATACTTTGACTACTAGCTTGTTTTGTGCCCCTTATTTTCTTACACAACCTTTTTCTTTGGTCATGGGTTTCATTGATTTGTTCATTATTAAAAATTCACATGATCCAAAATTCACAAAATAAAATATTTCAAACTTTGGACACCCACAAGGAAAAAAATGACATTGTTTTTAATGGGAATCTTCTTTCCATTTGGCCCACCTATGTAGGTTAAACCATTGGGACATTGAACAAGGATTGTGAGGCTACCAAAAACAACATGGGTCGGTGCATGGGAACTATGAAAAAAATATAAGAAAAAATTGGCAAAGCACATGGGATAGATTTAAAGAACACATGTGTAGGACACATGGAAACTATGTAAACAATATAAGGAACACAAGACAAAGCACATAGGATAAAATTAAGGAACACAAGAAAATTAACATTGGGACATTGGGAACACCAATGGGAACATTCACATTCAAATTAGGGTGTCTTTTGATTCAAAATGTTACATTTTATTTTCAAAATGAAATGACTAACATTATTGCTCCTAAAAATTATAGAATTAATTCCACATTTAACTTTTGTTTCATGCAAGCCTTTACTATGGCAATGTCTTCATCCTAGTGCCTTACCCGAAATAAAATTTATGCCTCAATAGAAGATGGTACTTTATTGGTGAGGTTCCTCATTTGCTACCATCTTGAAGAGAGGAAGAACATAAATAACTCAAATTGCATTATTCTACAAATTTTTAACATGATCTTGTCCTTTCAAATGAAAGCACAATCATCTATAAAAAAAACCTATAAGTTCTTTAAGCCGATAAAGGAACTCAAATGGAGTTTCTTGGGAATTTGTGTCCAACATTAGGTTGCCACCTTGTGATGGGCCTTCATTCCCAAAACAACCCCATTGTCAATCCTTATTCTACACATAAAGACATGTGCCAATTTTTGTAAGGTAGTTGGAAGGCATGTTATAGGCTGAAAATTTCAGCTACAAAGAGCGATCATTTCAAAAATGAAATATATTCATAAAAATGTAATGCCCACTTATGTAGGCAGTTTCAATTTTCTAAATGCATGATTTGGTTTTTAATATTCTCATGTGATACCCAATGGCCATATTTCACTAGATATTGTAAGGGAAAAAAAATTAATTAGCTTAAGTCTTTAAGCTTGGTAAAGCCCTTGGGTGTAGGTTTCACCAAAATTGGGCCCACATTTGGCTCCGTCTCAAATAGGCCCTTATTACAATAAAGCCCACAACCATGGCCTTTACCCTACACATATGACAAAATAAGTATGGAAAACAACATCAATGTTCTTGAAATGGTTGGTATATAACCTACCACACACATTCCTCTCAAAACCATAATCCAACTAAATAATCATTTGGTCATACACCTACCATTTTTGGATGTGGTCACAACTATGTCAAGTTTGGATAAATTAATGTATGATTTGGCTCATTTTCTTTTAGAAAACAATGTAAAAATTGTTATATTAGTGAAAGTTAATGCCCAAGGAACCACTAGGTGTTCCCAAAATAAACACCCACTTACAATGAACGATGTTCTTTTTAAAGCACCCACTCTCAAGGTGTTACATCACAAAAAACATTGGCAAATTTTTTTAAGTATAATAAAAAAATATTCAAAAAAATGTTTGCTTTTCAAAATCCTTACCCTTTCCCGAAAACAAATTCCAGTGGATTATGTGCCTTCTAAATGTATGAATTTTTTTTTGTTGTTGGTGGATTATTATGGGTTCACTCTTATAAAATTGGAGTTCAAATAAGGCTTATAATGTTTATACATCCCAAAGTTGTAAGCAATGTACATGTGTTCGAGGTGAACATTCAAATGTTCAAAAAGGTGGTATTCTTTGGATCCAGGTTTTATTTGTTTGTGTACTCTTTGTCGAAGCATCTAACTTGGTAATTACATGTTCCATAAGTTTTTTCAATTCATTATCCGTTGTCAACACATTTATCTATGTGTTGATAACACATTGTAGAACAAATATTGCATGAAGAAGAAAATTTATTATACCATTTTGGAAGAGGAAAACAGCTTTGAGCCAACATTTTTGCACAAAATGTGAAGGTAAGCAAGATGCATTTCACAATCCAACATTTGTTTGTTATTGGTCAAACTAATTGATTGATTGGCTAGATTATTTGATTGGTTCAAGTGTTTGCTATTAATGTTATCCACCTTTTATAACGTTAATTTTGTGTTTATGGGTTCAAGTGTTTGCTATTAATGTTATCCACCTTTTATAATGTTAGTTTTGTGTTTATGGGTGAAGCACGAGAACAATAAGCCATGCATTTTGGATGTGAAATTTATTCTTAAAGGGCCACATGTCAAAAGAAAATGTTAAATAGGCCCCCCAAAAAAAAATGTTCAGAGAATAATGTTGCCACCACAACATGATGTCAACAAAACATACCTCCCCCCCAATCTATGTTTCATATTTGCCTAACTACCACATAGGCATGTTACCAAGTGTAGTTTGTGCAATATGTGATCCCCTCCCATGGCATCCATGGATTGAAGATTTTGACCATTGCATGTCATCTCATCCCATGGGCCAATTCACCATATCCCATGAACCGATCATATAAGTTGTTAAGATTTGAAACCCTATTCACATTAATTGAGATTATTGCCAAATCTTATTGACTTGCTTCATAAACCTTAAATCCTAAAATACACTATAGTAGTTTCCATCATTGTACAAGCTTCAAACAATAAATATTTCATATTTTTGTAAGAATAGTTAAGTTGTTTTGCATTAGGTTCTTCAAGGTGCTATTGAATTATTATGAGTTGTTTGGGGAGAAGTAGTGGAATGTGAGTGCAAGATGTTTACAAAAGCTTCAAGCTTAAAAGCACTATTCATGTTTTTTTTTTTTTTTTTTTTTTTTTTTTTTTTTTTTTGTTTTTAAATTTTTTTTTTTTTTTTTTTTTTTTTTTTTTTTTTTTTTCGTTTGGAATCGATGGCCATGACATACTTGTGATAACAACTTCATATACTAAACAATGTTTTGTTAGGGTGCTTGTGGATCGCACAAAAGCCTTTGACAAAAGAATCCCCTCCAATGGCTATATATTAGTACGAAAATGAATGCAAATTTCATGTAAATTATGTTGTGTTACTCTAGTTTATAATGCAATGTTCCTTGTTAAAATAATTGAATGTGCATTTGTGAGGATTGAGTATATTCGTGGGTTTGGGTGTTAAGAGTGTTGCATTCTTTTGCAACATGTTGGAAATGTTGTTTTTGACTTGAACAACATGGGAAGAAGGAATTTACATTTTTTTTGTTTGGCTTTTGTTTGGTGGGTTAGTTGTTTTTTTTATTTGGTTTGATTGTCATCATAGTAGTAGGAGGCAATAGTGGTGTTGTTAGTATTTAGGAGGTTGTTAATTTATGATTGTGGTTTTTATATATATATAATTTATATATAGGTTTAAAGTTAACATTAATCCCAAGTGATGTCCATGGAATTTTAGGAACATCTTAAGTATGGAGGCTTCAATAACCTTGTTTGCATATCTTGTTTGGAAAACATTTGGTTGGGAATAATTGATGTAACCTTGTTTTGTGGATTTGCTTGCCATTTTCTTATTTTCTTATTTTGGTTTCCTAGATTTGCAAAACATAAGCTCAAATTTTGGGGATTTCTATTGGAAAAAATAGTGGTGATGGGTGTGATCACAATCAAACAAGTTAAAAAGCTCATCAAGCGGCCATTTTGTTACAAAACATTATTTGGTGCCACTTTAATGTTATGTTAATCATGGGAAGTTGTGCTAAATGAGTAATATGAATGTTTAGGAATTCAAATGAAAATTTCATTTAATTTATTTTTGGGGTTTCAATTTAATAAAAGACTTTTGAACTTGATAAACAATTACATTGAAAGTAATACATTTTACAAAGGACTGTGCCAAGGGTTTTTTCAATTAAAAAAATTTTAATGATAAAAAAATTCACATGATAATATCCTATTACCCACATTCAAAAAACACTCTTAATTAAAAATTTATGAAATTTGAATTTTAAAAAATCAATGTATGCTTTTACAATTTCAAAAGTTCAAAAGTCCTTTACAACATGCAAATGGTGTGTAATAAACATGACATACAAAACAATTTATAGCTTATGATTAATATTAAAAAAACCTAAAAACTTTGACATGTTTTGGAAGGAATTGAAATTATGATAAATTTTCAAGATGAAATGTATAATCTAACAAAAGTTTTACACTTTAAAAAAAATCACATAGTGATTTGAAAAAGATTAATATAAAAAATGTGATGTACTACAGAAACTATAAGTATTTTTAGTAACAAGATATAAAGGATTTCATTTAAAATTTTCTCAACATGCAAAAGTCATGAGGACTAAAAAAAGGTCAGAATCTTTTTGCAAAGTAATCATGTTGGCTCATTTGATTGTGATCGCACCCTAATGAATAGCTTGTCTCAATGTGTATTACATGTGAAAATGTTTGCATAATGCTTGGATGTTTGCCACAAAATTTGCAACTTACAATTTTGTTAATGTAAAAAAATGTGGCATGGGAACTAAATTAAGAAACATGGTTTAAGGTTAGAGTTCATTTTGGAGAATAAATTATGGGATGTTGAATGAAATTGTAAGTTTGTGTGGGGGCCGGCTTGATTCATCATATGAATTAGTTGGGTGTCAAATTATCCAATGGTTGAAAAAAACAATGTCAACAAATTTGAGGTTACCTCGATTCTACAAATTAAGAACAACTTTTCTTGACCCAAACAAGGACCAAACCTAGTGGGTTTACATGGACCTAAACATGACAAATTGAACTTAGTAATTTTTAAGGGTTTTTTACAAAGTCTAGGTCATAGGGTTAAGTACCTAGGCCAGGGTCAAATTTAAATAATGTGTAGGGTTTTAGGTTCTAGGGTTCTAATTATAAGCTTCAATATATAGAGGCATCTCCAATGGAAACACTAAAATAACCTTTACACAAATGTGTTGTGATGTTTTCTTTTTAGGATAAAGGCCCACATAGAGCTTGTGTGTGTGAAGATTAATGTTGGGTGCGTAATTATTCCCTATGTTGTTTTCTATTGTTATTTTTGAAAATTTGTTGGGGGAACACTTTGGGAATTTTGACAATCCATTGGGAAGTTAAAGGAACTTGATGGGAACACCATAGGCACCTTTTGAAAACTTTATGGGAACATTTTGAAAACACCAAAATCCAAAAAAAACATAATTGTTTAGAAATCAATTTTGAAACCATCCTCAAGAATAAGCTAGAATCGGGCTTGATCTACAGCTAAAATTGGAGATCTTTGTTAATGTTGAACATGTTGAACTTGGAATTGTTTATCACGAAAAGTTGACCAAACCCCCAAAATTGGCAAATTTTAATTTTTGAAAGTTATTTTATACTCTTGAAACCAAAGGTTCTTTCATTTAAAAAAAAAATTAAACCTAAACTCAATGATTTTTGTAAAAACCAAGAATAAGTCAACACCAATGACAATTGCTTGGAAACAATAAAAAAAAGGTAATATTAAATTTGCAATAAATAGTTAAATGGTTGAGTGTGTCATTATTGGTCAATGTTTTTTTGACATTAGTTTTGGAGATGTTTTAGTAAACACAAGTTGTGTGTTCACATGGTGAGAAAACAAACCATATCGTGCATAGTTGCAATGTTGATTGGATTTAAGGTCAAATTACTAATCCACATTGTTTTTTCTTGTTGCTTATGGTGTGGTCCATACATGTCCCAATAAGTAAGAATTTAATGTAAATTTGTAATGCAATATGAAATCAAATGAAAAACCCTTCATGGGAAACTTTTGACCACCATGGGAAATATTGAAAATTGAAATCATTAATGGTGCAAAAAATTGTATATAAATGTCGGTCAATTAATCAAGGTAATTACCTTAAAGTAACTAGGAAATATGGATTTGTGTGGCATTTGTTGATCCCTAGTTACAAAAATCAAACTATTATCCATATGATTTAGGGCACACATGTCCATGAACATTACCCATTTGCTTTGACACATCAAATATTGGGACAATTTTTTCATGATTATCAAAGTTTTCAATTTTTTTTTCAAGTATCCAATAACTAATGCAAGTAACTGACCCCTAAGTGTGAATGACAAGACAAAAATTCAAAGAAAGGGCTATGTAGTCTTTGATTGCTTGTTTTTTGAAGAATTTTTTGGGTTGTAGCCAAAGTGACGATTTTCCATAAAAAGATGTATAAAATATGGTTTTCATCCATAGGAATGTTTCACCAAATATGGCTATAAACCATATGGTAAGCACTAAATTTTGTAGTTCCTAAACTGAACTTCCTTCCACATAATCTGCACTTCAATCCTTACATTTAAAATACTATAAAAAGAAACACAAACTTGATACATTTCTAAGTGCATTAATAATCCTACTATTTACATACACAATTATGATCAGAATGCAACATAATCACTATTGTTCTTCATTACTTCAAACATAATGAACATACATTGGCTACGAGAAAAAAGAAAAATAAATTAAAAAATCCCAAAATAATTTCCATCTCCAAGTTCTTCTTATCCTATATTCTCCATATTTCTAAAATATCCTATGTAATAATAATCCTTTTTTCACCCATCCTCCTCATGAACATCCTCATGGAAGAAGATTAATTCAAATCTTCCCTCTCAATTAAACCTTGTAAAAGCATTTGCCAACAAAGCTTTTTTGAACCTTCTAAAGTGAATCTTTTCCAAAAATTTCTCTTCATACTTATATTGTCTATGACATGAAGAGTTTAAGCCTTTTGTACATTGTTTTATCTCTATTTAAAACCTTAGTTAGATACAAGGTTTGATCTCCTCATCCATAAATGGATTTGATGTTTACACATGGTTACAATGTTTGGAAAAAGTTGTAGCCAAAATCAAGCAAAGGATGATTAAATAAAAAAGCTAGATTGAATTCATATAGGACTAGGTAGGTGCTTAGCTAATGTTGAATTTGAAGCTCACCAACTAAAAACAAACTTTCAACATGGCACTAATTCATGCATCCTAATATGACACTCAGAATAACGAAGTTAGGTGCTCATAAAAAAAAATTCAAAGCTACAATATGATATTTCAATTAATAATGATTTAAAAAATAATTAAATTCAAATTTAAAAAAAGAAAAAAATTTTAAACCTTGCAAATTTCTGAAGGTGAAGCTCTTTGAAAAGAAGCAACAAATTTTAAAGAGAGCCCAATGCAATGCTACAACTTTGTGGTCAACTCAAATTTTTAGAGTTAGCCCCATACAAGGCTACAACCCAAACATGATTCTTACTGACTTCATTGATGCAAGTTTGAATTTAGCTACTTAGGTTCACTAGTTAGAGGCCCAATGCATGCACTTATTTGATCAAAACCTCACTTACAAGATCATTTGAACACTCACCAAAAACCCTATGCAATTCAAAATTCTTATTTCCATTGTCCACATCCATTTGGTTTTATTAAGAAAGCCATTTTTAGCTAATGAGGCATTTAGGGGTTAATGTGGTTGAGATGATGAAGATTGTGATAGTTTTTGGTCACTATGGTGGATCACCTATTATTCAAAAGGGGGGTGTGGAGGGAGAGAGTCCCCCTAGGATCTCATTCCTATGCCTTGGGTAATGCCTTTTTTTGGGGGGGTCCTCTTATCTTGGGAGGTCACCCTTTCCAAGGTAATCTATTGACTCTCTAACAAACATTTAGCCCCTTAGATGATGATGATGGATAAGTGGATGTTTGTTTGAAGGCACAAGTTAAAAGGTTCACCAAATTAGGTGGAATCTACAATCTTCCTAGATTTAAAGAATCGCCCTCTCCCCCCTCCCAAAAAAAAATGGTGTAGCATCCTTTCTATTTTGGGGATGTCTAATGTTCCAATATTTTTTGGGTGATGGGCCAAGAATATTGCTCAAAGTAGCTCTCCTTGCAACCAAAAATGGTGTGGCATCCCCATTAGTATGATGTTAGTAAAACTAAAGATAGTCACAAAATAACTCATGCTTTCAATGATAGCAACAAATCCCACTCTCTTGGAATGGATGAGTTAAAGCTACAACTGGATGGGAAAGAATAGGGATGTAATGGGCTACTTGCTAATTGAGCTACTAGAGTAAGCCTCATGAGCCATTTGCTATTCTTGTCTAGGTACACACACACACACACACACACACATACACATTACCTCCTTCAAATCTAATTATAAATCAGCCCTTAAATGGGCAACAAGTTTTGGCTATTGTAATGGGCTCCCTTTCATTGGCTCATTGATGGTGCCATTGTGCTGAGCATGTGTGTGGATATGATGCAACTAAGGAAAACAAAGAAGCAAAATTGCTCTATTTTGGTTGTTTCTTTAATTTGGCAAAGTGTAGGGTTAAAACCTAGGGTTAGAGCATTCCCAAAATAAAGACAAGGTAGGGTCTTGCCCCCCACATTTTGGGAATCCCTCCCTCCACCCCCCCAACCTCCCATTTTCAGTTGTATTCTTGTCCCATAGCTTAACTACAATGGTTAGTTATGAACTAACTAACTTTGTGCTTGGATCTACCTACCTACCTAACTAGTACCCACCAAGTTCTTTACCTACTTACCTACATAGGAATCATTTCCATTTCTACCTATGATACTTACCCCACTTACATTGGTAGTTTACCTAGGTATTGTGAGGGAGTGGTAAGAGGGTCAAATTTGACAGTCAAAATTTTTTATTCAATTAAAATTTTGACAAATTTTTTTTTTTCAAAAGCTTGACAAAATAAAAAAATAGTATAATTTATGCCAAAATGTTAAAGGTACTACGATAATCCTCAAAATAGTGAAATGAAATTTTGTGAAAATACGGAAGTTGAAATGGTGAAAAAATAATTATAATTATCATTAGCTACACTCTAAATAATTTCAGCACTCAATATATCACAATATATAGTAGATGATGGAAAATATATATAATCTCAAAATTTTAAAAAATCAACTAATTATTTGAAAAAAAAAATTATTCATTTTGTCAATGTGGAAACTGACCCTAGGCTACGGTATATTGATTGTGCACTGGTTGGTGTGCCGCTGGGTCCCATAATAGAGTTACCAGTAAAGTAAGAAAAACTTGCAAAAAAGTACAATAGCACTCAATGGGGTATGAAACTCAGAAAACCATCAATTTTGGTGGTAAACTGAGTCAAAAATCTCGAAATGATTTTGTATTTATCCTGTCTTTCCTTTTTCCTCAGCGCCTCCACTGCTGCTACATATATTTTCACTGATCCTAGCTGTACAACTACTATAATGAGTCCCGAACCTCGTGCATTAAATGCTGAGTTTCAGCATTTCATACTCAGCTGCAGCATTTCATACTGAGATTTAATAAAATGTCTGTACTTTGCGGATACCACTGAAAGAGGTGGTAGAGGTGAAAGGAGGCCCAAAGACAGGGTGAAGACAGGGTTACTTTATGGATAACTCTGATATACTTGGGAAGTACAAGGTAAAATGCAATGACCAGCCTTATCCAAGTATGGACACAAGTACAAACGTGAAGCATGTTGGATAGGCTTTAAATGAAGGTTAGGCTGAACCCCCAGCAGCACCTTATCAACTGGTACCTTCAGCTTCTTGAATGAGGTCATCTAACTTGAGAAATGATAACAAGATGTCTATCTAAATGCTAGTTCACTTATAAGGGTGCATTCACACTTGATTTTAAGTCAGTGTTAAAATGAAAATCTAGGTGGCATCCTAGGTGGCACCCACTGTTAAATGGGCCGATACCTCAAAATTAAGTGAATCTTAGGTTAACATAAAATGTTCATGGTGAGTAAGTGTAAGTCCTAAATGACTAGCATGGTGATAGGGGACTCAACACTAGAGTCCTTAATGGTGCATTCACACTTGATGTTAAGTCAGTATTAAGTGAAAATCTAGATGGCATCCTAGGTGGCACCCAATGTTAAATGGGCAATAGCTTAATGTTAAGTGAATGTTAGCTTAGTTTAGTAGTAATCTATTATGATCTTTGATGTTGTGATTAGACATTTGCAAGTTGGAATTTCCATCAAATTTTTTGTCCATGTATGAAACTAAAAAAATAAATGGTTTAATGTTAAATGATTTTTAAAATATTGTCTTGCTTAAGAAAGACATTGTACTCAATTGTACACTCTTTGAAATTTTGTGAAATGTGAAGTGAAAATTGTACCCATATGCGGAGGTGGTCTATTTCAGTGTTGTGATCTTTTAAATAACTGGTGATGGGTAATTCCAGTTATTGAAAATTTCAGAATCAGTTCCAATTTTTTGAGGGAAAAAAATAAAGAATTAGAGAACCCCTGGTTCCAGTTATTTCAGAAACATCAAAGAACTGACAGCTTCACGAAAGAACCAGCCAATAATAACTCACAATTAGAAAGCCAGTTTATTTTATTTTATTTTATTATTTTATTATTATTTTTGAAATTTTAAATATAATTTTTTTAGAACCAAGGTTCTACACCAAATCCAGGTTTTTGATTTTTTTCAACCCCTCCAGTTAAGTGGGTATATACCCAGGTTGATAACCATTGGGTATCTGTAGCAGATTCTGATAGGTAACAGCACAACACTGGTCTGTTTGTAATAATGTATTATGTCAAGTTTGAGAATGATTTGAAAAAGACTACTTTGGGATTCTAATGCACACACACTGTTTTTGGATACCAATTCTTGACAATGTTGAAGTTCATTTCAAATTGCAACAGACAAACATACCTATTTAGTTGTTTCGATCTCAAATGGAAGTTAGAATCTCTTGGAGTGCCAAATATGTGACCCTGCAAGAAATATTTCTCACTTACAAGTTTAGTTACTTACTTTTCCCCCCAACCCCACCCATACAGCTAAGACTGGGACTGCAAATAGGTGGGGAGACTACTAATTGCAAACCACCTGGACCAATCATTATGATTGGCCAATCAGAAATAGGGAACATCAGTCAAATCAAATTTATTACACTTCTCCAATCAGAAATAGGGAACATCAGTCAGAGCATTCTTTAACTTTTCTTCATCCAATTTTCTTTTAATTTGCAGGGTCACATACTAAGCAAAGGTGGAGTTGTTCTTGCTTGCCCAAGAACTCATTTAAACTCATGCAAGATCTAAATGTGTGGTCAATAACCTTCAAAAGGCAAGTTGAAAAAGTCAAATTTAGGACTCATTCCTTTCCTTTAGAAGTCAAGACCAAATGACTTGAATCCAATTTTCTATTTGTCTCTTAGATTGATAAAATCCTACCATTAAAAAAAGCAAAAGAAAGTAAGAATTGGAGTTTTTTTTATCATCCTAAAAAGATTTAGCATTAATTGGTGACACATTTGTATAAAAAAACTGTTCAAACTGGGAAAAGAACTGCTCCAAAAAAGAGAGAGATACTATGTTGAAATATGTTGAAATTTTTCCCCAATTTTTTTCTTTTTCTAAAAAAATTGATGAGTTGAAGAAAAAGAAGGAATTTGTGACAAAGTATTCCTTTTTAATTTAGGTACAAATATTAGCCTCAATAACTTAGTTGGACAATTGGTTTGAGTGTTGCTCAACATTATTCTAAGGATTTGGCTTGGGTATCCTTTCTTCATCTATATACCCTGAGGGTAAACCCAAGAAAAGGTAGATTAACATACACTACCCCGGCACACACCATGATTATTAATTGTTCTTATTGCACTAGGTTCATTTTAGGATAAAAAAATATGACATCCTTGATGATGATAGGTATTGTATCATGCTATAGAAAAGAACCTTCCAAAAAGGTTGACAAGCTACATGCATAGATTTCTATCCTTTTATCAATTATAGTTGCAAAAAAAAAATTAAGGAAAAAAATCCTCAATGCATTTGCAAAAGAACTTCTTCTAAAAAGAACCAAACTTTTTGTTTTTCAACCTGATTTTGATTATCATGCGAGATTTCATAATTAAATTGGGTGGCCATCTTTACACCTAAAAAAATGTAGTGGAATCAAGCAAGGAAAAATGAATTTAATTATAAACCATAAATCCTCATATGAGGAAGCTTGGAATTCTATCATCGTGCATTCTATATTTGAAATTTCAAAGATTGACAACAAGGACAACATTATTTGCATTTGCAACAACCGACAACAAGTTGCAAAGATGAAAAAGGACAACATTTACATTTGCAAAAGATTGAAAACAAGTTGCACAAATCCATAACAAGGACAATGCCATTCACGTTTGTAACAATCAACAAGAAGGACAACATCATTTGCATTTGCAAAGTTCAAACAATAGGGGCACTATCATTTCCATTTGTAAAGATCAATAAGGGCATTATTACAATGTGATTTGCAATGTCATCCCCATTTTCATTTGCAAAAATCAAAAAGTTGCAAAGATCAACAACACAGACAAGTCATTTGCAAATTACATCAACAAGGACAATGCCATTTGCATTTGCAAATTAGAGGAACAACAATGCAATGTAACTTTGCATTTGCAAAAATCAACAAGTTGCAAACATCAACAACAAAACAATTTTAATTACATTTACAAGGATCAACAAAACAACAATCACATTTCAAGGAGAAGTTTGAGGGGGCAAGATGATGCATAGAGCAATAAGAAATGGAAAGGAGGAAAGAGACAGAGAGAGAGAGAGAGAGAGAGAGAGAGCATTACTAGTTCATTGCAAAAAGTCAAGTCCTAGAGGTTGCTTTGCAACTCATCTTCTTCTCCCAATGTGGAAGGATCAGTTCCTACTACAATTAGCAACGTCTGATCAGTCAATGTTGATGACGCCATACCAGGGACTTGTCAATTCTGTAGTCTCTCTACATCAACACTGCCAAATCCTGCACCTCCTCAGAGTCGATGGTTAATCATAAGTTGCTACTGCTCCTGCTGCTTTTATTTGATGTGTGTTTTGCCGGTAGCCTTGTGGGAAGTGTAATTGTGCATGCACCATGAGATGCTGCAGCTGAAACTTTCACATCTTTTTTCGCTTCCCACATCCTTGCTGCAATGTTGTTGTTGCAAAACTCAGAACATTTATAGCAGAGTATACCTCTCTTGCGTCGATCAACTCCTAATACAGCAGAGTATGGTCTTAGGCCAAGATTGATCAGTTGACAATGGACAGTTTTTGCATAAGCTTTTCTGGGTCTTCCTCGGCATGGACTGGTAAATTCTGAATGGGATCGAGGATAGTATGCAGCTGCCATATGACAAGTTCCTCTTTGCAGCAGCAGCTGGTTGCTGAAATGAAGTCTATACAAGCCTTGCGTTTTTCCTCATCATCATAGCTGTAATTAACTCAATCAGTCCCTGGATTTCTCACAAGAAGCTGCAATTGAGAACTCAGATGAAGGTCCTGGGAAGCCTAGTTTACCATGTGCAGTGAAGAGAGGGAGAAGTTGTGAAGGGGTGGCCAGTTAGTTTAAACCCCTTGGTATCTGCCAAAGGCTGCACCTTACGACCCCATTGGAGACAAATGGTGAAATCCTTTCATGTCCCCTGCTGATGGGTTCACCTGCACCAGCCAACTCTAGAACCAGTACAGAGGGTCCTTTCACTTCCTCTTCTTCAAATGTTCTTCTTGATGAGCACAGTGGGTGGTTCTCACATTTTTTTGAGATGCAATAAACCCTCCAACCACATTCCACTTCTTTGAATCATTCATTCATTACCTCTCAATTCAGTATGAACATAGCTCCAACTTTATCATGTTTGAGGGTTTATCTGAGTGTTTTTTTAAACGGATTTTAGAATAGTGCTAGGGTGACAATGATTGATTCTAGCCAGAAATCTGGCTGCAACTAAGTCATGACAATGGAAAAAATCTAAGAATCCTTCTATATTGTTGATACCCTACTGCAAATTGATATAAATGTCTGGTGAGATTGCCAAGGGGGAAAGGGGGGAGGTGAATCTGACAACATACAATGTCAAAAACCACTTCCCTTTTTCTAGGCTTTCCAAAAAGTTCACTTTCTAGTGAAATTTCACCCTAAAAATGCTTTTTCATCCCCAAGGCGTGTCTCTGAAGTCTCATCTTTCATGCTCCCAACTGTAGTAACCCATAAACAGTGGGAATCTGAGTTTACAGTAAATACAGAATGCAAGCCAAAAGTTCACAACATGCAATGAGAGACTCAACCTAGACCAAGAGTTAAGCTTGCTAGCCACTCATGAAAAAAGGACACAGAGAGAGAGAAGGAATGTAACTTTTATAATGTCCGCTGTAGGCATAAAATCTGCTGATCATTGATCAACAGTGCTCAATGAATACATCAGAGATTTTACTGATGCAAACTGAGCAAAGAAAATATGGAGGAGATCAAAGATTTCCATAACTAGCAAGCTGGATAAAATGATGTTACAACTAGTTATGCTTGTTCAATGGCTTTGATGCAGTCACTGACAGAAAGACCCTTTGACATGGCAACTTGAAGTGCATCATAAGCTTTGGTGTTAGTCTTCAACAATGAGCCCGCATACAAAACAGCCCAGCGTGTCAGATTCTGCTGCTGCTGACTACTCAAAGGTGGTTTACTTCGATTCAGCAATCTCTGCAGAGAAAATAAGTCTGCAGATTGTCCCATAGCTTTGTCATACTTCAAACCCTCAGCTGCAAGACCCGCCATTGAAACAACTGCCAATTGATCGAGAAGAGCTGAATCAAGACCCCCTGCACTGTATATCCTCTTTTGTAAAGCTTCATCCACAAGGTTCACATGCTCTTTGCCTAGATCTACACTATAGCCCACAATCGGAACACCCACTAAGTAAGCAGTTAAGAAATGTGCAGCTTCATGGCACAGAGTTCGTTCTTGGTAGTCAGAGAAAAGACCTGAAAAGCTATTGATTGCAACTTGTAAAAGCCCTGGTGCAACAGACCCAACTGCTAGAACAACTAAAGAAAGAGAACCAACAAGATAGGGTACGAAGAAACCCCAGTCACCAGGAAGCTGTCCTGCTACAACAGCAACAAAACTTGTCACTCCAACTACAGTTCCAAGAAATGCTGCATCATTCCTCACACTAGGGATTGCCAGCTCCTCTGCATTTTTGATTCCCATGGTTGTCAGCTCTCTGATGAATGTGTTGCGCCGGGTTATGTTAGGGATGGAGCTCCATAACTTGGTTTGACCTAATTCACGAAGCTTATCAAGGGCCACCTTCACTCCTTCAGCATCCTTTGCTGATACTGCAGCATCTAGGGTTTTGAACATATCCTCTCCTGATTGAGATTCTTCTTCCTTCACAGCTGCTGCTGCAGATCCTAGCTCATCTGTAGCAGCTGCCTTCACATGAGGTCTTGATTGTTTTGAAACTCCCCACTTTTTATACAACTTTCTTCTTGACCTTAAACTTGAAAGATCCAAAGCTTGGGTGAGCACCAGTCCAATGTTGTGTTGGTGGTGGTAGGTATTCAACATTGCAGAATTGTGAGTGTTGAAAGAAAGCAAGTGGGAGGACACAGCAGAGTGGACACCCAAACCTTTGCTAGTTACATATTCCATTTTCTTCTTTACCTTTTTGACACTAAATCCACCCACACAGAAACAAAGAAAGAATGAAAACCCTTCTCCTAGAAAAACCCTCTGCGAAAAAAAAAAAAAAAAAAAAAAAAAAAAAACAACCCACCCCTTGTCCTCAACCCCCCCTCTCCACCCCCCCTACAGAGAAAAAAAACAAAAAAAACACAA
>Ga0116231_10006168_pt1 | contig 23088 bp, 15 predicted proteins | sample S1TSphgellanicum_2_FD_89695 | JGI IMG/M metagenome (GOLD analysis project Ga0116231, IMG submission 89695) | Host-associated microbial communities from peat moss isolated from Minnesota, USA - S1T2_Fd - Sphagnum magellanicum MG | ecosystem: Host-associated > Plants > Peat moss > Unclassified...
ATTAGGGTTTGAGGTTCAGGAACTGCAAACAACGCAGAATTGCAGAATTAGGGTTTGGAGTGCAGGACGCTACCACTGGCCTGTTTGTGGTTCAGTTTTTGTCGTCGAGAAGTTCTGGGTTTTCTGAAAGAAATTAAGAGAATTGCCAGCTAGAGAGAGAGAGAGAGATGTATATATGTTTTTACGTGTTTCTGTGATTTTTGACCTTTTCTGTGCCCGGGATTGTTTTTAGCAGGAGAAATAGAGACATAGACACACGCGTGCACACACACAAACACAGAGGTCTTCTTAGCATTTCAGCGTTTTGTGTGTTTGTTTTCTACTGCTGAGAAGAGGGGGTGGGAAAAGAATGGCAAGGGGTCTGGTTTCTGTGAATGAGAGAAGTGAAGATGGAGGACCGTTTCTGGAAACTGTCAATGAGGAAAGAATCGCACACGTACAGCCGTCTGTGGGAATTGTATTAGGGGAGTCTCCGGTGGAGCAACCCGGTACTCTTTACGTTACCACCAGGTGCATGCTTCACACATCTCTCTCTCTCTCTCTCTCTCTCTCTCTCTCTCTGTGCGTTGCATCTGCTTTCTCTGCACTAATTTCTGGTTCTTCGTGACCTTTGTCTTGCATCTGTAGTGCATCCAACTACAGATCCCCAAACCTTAATTCTGCAATTAGGATTAGGGAATTAGGGTTTGAGGTAATCGATCACGCTGCTCTAGGCATCCAGATGGCGCATATTTAGGCCCATAGAGATTGTTCTGAGCATGAAAAATGTCCAGGAATATCATCACTGCCCAAACACTGAAAAACATAGCATGCTCAGCAGAAGTTTTATCACCAGATTCAGGCAAGATCATCAACCCACATTGGGCATGTCATTTTGTGGGAAGATGGATTTTTGTACAGGGTTTAGGGTTTAGAACTGACTCTGAGGTGGACCCTGACCCATTGCAGACGACTGGTTTGGTTGAGTGACGAAGATGTGCACAAGGGCTATGCAGTTGACTTTTTGTCACTGACCATGCATGCCATCTCCAGAGATGAAGATGCTTATCCCAAGCCCTGCATTTACAGTCAGGTCTGCTTTGAAACATTTCTTAGCCCCAAGATGAGAATTTTTTTTTTTGGGGGGTATCCAATACCTGCAGGTTCTTTGTCAGGAAGATGTTGCTTAAAAGTAGCACAGGATAGTCTGCCAATCTGACCTCCAAGCTCAAGAAAGATGGTTTTCAGCTACCTATAAAGTCCTAACATCATGTTCAGATAGATGGTGGTGAAGATGAAGATGAAGAGTATGAGGAAGATGGAACCGATGATGGAGCTGAAGAGCTTCTGGAGTCAGAGAACCATGGAAGTGTTGGTGATTTTTCTCATGTGACAGAAATGCGGCTTGTTCCCAGGGATGCAAGTTCATGTATCCTGCACTCCCCCTTTAAACCCCTCTCTCTATCAGCACTAAAAGCTTTGGTGCCTATTGAAGACCTACTGACTTCCTGTTTGAGCTCTCTGTTTGAGGATGGTGTGGAGCTGTTAAACTTTGTGGCATGCGTGCACTACCTATCGCTTTCAAGTTTTTCAGAAGCATATGTGTACTACTTGTTTCACATCCAGCTATTTCCTAATGTGATAGTCTTTGGACTGGGGTGCATGTTGTGATATGTAGCATAAGCTCTTGGGGCTATTTTTCAATTGAAGGATTCCTTGACTGGTGTACTCCTTGACCTTGCAGTGGACCATCTGTTTCAAGTACTATGTGACTGTGCAGCGTTGAACCCAGATCCTGAAGGAGGTATAATTTGCTCATAGTGTCTTGCACTTTGATTCTGACATGGTTGGATGACCACTATGATTTTTCCATGCAGTTTATTTTGAGGTTCGTCCTAATTGAACATTTCTGTATTGGCACTGTTGTTTTCCTCACCCCAAAGCTGAGACTTGAGGAACTGCAATCTGAAACTTGTCGTCTTTGTGAGAATCAGAGCAAGAAGGGGAGGGTGATTGGTTCTTCAATGAAGATGAAGTGATGTCTAATGTCATTGGAGGTGATCGTGCAAACAATCATGTTGATCTTGCAGAGGTAATACGTCTGTGACCTGGTATGGCTTCAGCAAAGTAGAGATTGTAAAGTATTAACAGAGACTAAAAAGATATCAAAAAGTGTGTGTTTTGATTTTGATAACAGATGTAAGGATAAAATATGTCTACCTATCCGGTAACATGCAATGAACTTGTTGACCCTTTGGGGAGATGGTGGGAATGCCTCTTTTTTGAAACCTCTTAATTGTCTTCCAGACGTGCAGCAAATACGGTTTGCATCTCTGTGTAAGTGCAGTTGCTCATTGGCTTTCAAAACTTTTATTGATGTAGGGATTCTGTGGAATTGCAGCTTCTCATGCAGGACCCACGCTTTGAAGATGCCGATGAAGAGGAGAGTGGGACCTGATCCCGAGTTCCCACTTATCTAGTCTGATTGCATCAAGTTTTGTCTTTTGCAAGAACCCCCGAGTGGGGAGGGGGAGACAGAACCCCTTTTACTGATGATTTAAGTCCATGAAATAGATTGGCAGAACAAGGTTTTGTCTTTTGACAGTGTCTGGTGGAGACTCATTTGACAGCCTACTGGATTGTAAAGTTGTTAGTACTTTGTTCTTAGAGAGGCATGGGTACAAGAGCATAGAACTTACTGGAAAATCCATTAACTTTATGTTCCCAGGAACTGGAACTCCTGTGAGTATTTTTGAGTGGCTCAAAGTCAAATTGGGTGTCTTCAATTTGGGGTATTTTTTACTTGAATGGGGGACTTTCTTTTGCAAGAGAGCTACATTGCTGGCTGGTTCTGGTCCAGGTTATATCATTTAGGGTTTCCAGAGGTTTCATATAACAATGGTAAAAACTTGCCACCTGTATGACAAACTGTCTGAAGCTGCTTGGGCAAAGTTGAGTCCACAGTCAGATATGTAAGTGAAGAAAACCTTTGATCAAGGAATTAGCAGTGCCAAGACTTTTGGGCCATCTCTCCAAGTCAAGTTCTCTGACAGAATAGACTGAATTCCTGACCTTTAGTGATGAACTGCCTCTGTCGAGGAGTCATTAGTTCAGACAAACTGGGCTTTCTTTAACTCCTTTATGTTGTGTGCATGCCAAGTATATCAGCATATATTTGTGTGATTTAGTGGGCATTTTATGGTGAGGACTGACAAGTTGCATGTAGTCCAGTTAGTTGGTACCTAGCTTGCTTCATTGAATTCCCCACACTGACCTGGAGTTGACTGCTTTGGCATTGCCAAGTTATCTGGATGACAATCCAGAGTTTTAGTGGGCCTCTCCAGATTTTCTGATTTTTTAGTGGTGCCATCTACAATAGTGTAATATCTGGGACTTGGGACTTGGGAGAGTTTTCCTGAGGAAGAGTTTCCTAGTCTCATGTTGGCTTTAATTGCCAATTAAGTTGTAGGACCTATGTCCTTTCATTTTCCCTTTCTGCTTCTTCATCCTTGTCATGTTCTCTAACCATGGATTTGCATCAGATCTTTTACCCATATTTTGGAGATCAATTGCGAATGGTTTGGTTCTAAATAATTTGGTCTTCAATTCTGCATCACATAGTTTGACATGCTTGGCATCAGGGAATCAGACTGCACTTCAACTGCGATTGAAGCATTTGAATGAAAGCAGGTTTGCTTTTTACTACCTGTAATTGTCTTTTTTGCTTAATTTTGCTCCTGTTGTGGAGTGCACATACCATCAGTTGTTTGAAACACAGAAGAGACATCATGCAGTTTTTCAATTGCACTGTGCTTCTTATGTACAAAAAATGGAGTACAACCATACATGCAGAAGTAGAGAATTGTGTGTAACTTAGTGTAAAATTCTGTGCAGGTGGAGAGTTACATTCACTTTCTCACGGATGAAGGCTCATGATATATGTAATTCTTTAGTCTCTATACTTCTAAAGGTAATAATGTCAGGCAATTAGATGTGTACACACCTCCCTCAGATCATGTGCAATTCTGATACCCTGAACCCTGTGTACAAGGTGACTGCCAAAATGGATGGTGGCAGCACTGGACCAAATTGCAAGTGCCAATTAGAATTGGTCTTGGAAGTGCCATATTGAAAGCAGATGGTGTGCACATATGCAGCAGCAACAACTTGGAAGGTATGGCAAAAAGTTGTGCAGTTTTACTGCAGAAGCTTAATCTATTGAGGTTTCTTCACAGTAGTAGTGATCAATGAGAGGAACATGCCTTAAACCCTAAACCCTTCTTTCAACTTGAGTGAAGGCAATTCTTACCAACATTTAGCTTAAATAGGCTTATTCTAATCTTTCCTTGTGAGACTACACAGCTAACATGTCTCTCTTATTAAAACCATCCCAAGAAATATTCCCAAGAAATATCACATAAACTCAACAACTGCAGATGACTAGCAATTGTAACCTGTGTTAGTATAGCTCATATGTGTGAGATACAACCACCCAAAAATCTCACTTTATTTCTTGCTTACTTCTGAACTTCCTTATCACAGTGGTCATGTACAATGACGGGTTTTCAGAGAACTCATTATAATTGCAGCTCTATCATGGCAATTCTGCTGCAGGTCCAGGAAGTCTAGGCTTTTCATCTGGGTCTTGCGTGATATTGCCCTGCTGCTTAGGAGCATCTGCCGAAGAGTCAGGATTATGTTTCTCTGCAGCACCTTTGATTTGGGTTTGCTCCTCATACAGCTTTTTCTGTGTGCTGGTCACACCACCATCACGAGCAATCTGTTCCATGCTGTACTGGTTATAGACAATGATAACATGTAATTGCCCACGTTCATTTCCCTCCACATCCACTTTTGGATCTTTATGCACATCCAGCCACATGTCCTTGGGCTTATTGGGCTTGAACTGCACCATTGAAACCAACCCCATGTGATGAGCAGTCATAATTCAGGTATAGTTAGCATTTTCACTCTCTGCATTTTGCAATGTTGTCAATAATTGAATCCTGTTCCTGCTGGTAATGGTTTTGACAGCCACCTAACTTACAAAATCATTTTCAAAACAGCATGATATCTGTTTTGGGAGATGACAAGATCAAAACAAACCTGGGCAAGTGACACCTCACAAGAGCCAACATATTCTGATTTTTCAAGTGTATCATCATCCATCAAGCGCAGCGTCAATTTCTGAGTTTCTGGATCCTCCACCTGTGTAATCAAGCCAGATATTACTGTCACAACAGTTCATGCAAAATTTAGGGTTGGCAGTTGGAATCATCAACCGAGAATGTGGAACAAATTTACTCTAGATCAATAGCCTCCCAATTTCCACCGACAACTCCAGAATCAAAATATCTGCATGCAATCTGATGTTTTACCTCCACTTTGAAATTCTCGTTCCAGACAGGGTTGAGAGTATTCTTCTTTCTTGTGCTGCGTTTCATCTTGTCTTTTGTTTGACGTACGTACATTACCACAAAGGGATCAGTTTTTCCTACCAGATCTGTCTTCTTAAGGTTCTTGCCTTCAATGAGTTTAATGTCCAGTTCCCCAACCGGATGCATCTGCAAAAAGCTGCTCTCACCCAAATAAAATAAAATAAGTAAAATAAAATAAAAAAATTCACCAGTTTAATGACTATGAAGAAAACCATCAAACTTTTTTAGAATCTAATAATACACAAAAGAGACATTCATCAACATAGACTTATCTACCTATCTCAAAAGGTACTGAGACATGAATAAGTGAAATCAAAGCTCCCAAAGAAGAATATAGTGTGGGAAAAACTAAGTGCAAAAAAGGGCTGTATTGTTAAAACTGTTGGTACTGTGAGAGTGTACGCTTGCAGTGTTTTTTTGAAGATTTTTTGTTTGTAGCCAAGTGGCAATCATCCATAGGGAGATGTAGAAAAAGTGATGCTCGCTGCTAGGAAGATTTGGCCAAATCTGGCTATAAACCAGATATGAAATACAAGTTTTTAATCATCCTTCTATATTCTTGGCTACAAACTGAAAACCAAGTATAGAAATCTAGTGAATTTTACTGGTTTTTTCCCTCACTTCTGGCAATTGAAAACCTCCAAAATCAATTACATCTCGAATTTTTAATTTTTTTTTTTGGTGAAAATTTGTCAAATTAAAAAAAAAAAAAAAAAAACTGGTGTAGAGTACCTGAAGTCTCCTGCCATCATTGGAACCACAATTCGGCTTGGCCAGACCATTGAATCTATCAATGCAGTCCTGATTGAGCTCTGTGCCAGGAAAAAAAAAAACTTAACACAAATTGAAATTTTAACCCACAGATCTGTGCAGCAGCAGAACTGCCATGCCAGAATGAAGCATTCAAAGAAGAAAATAAATAATTAGGAAGTTATTAATCCACAGGTCAGAATAACTGGATTTAGAGATAGCTAGCTGCTGATGAACAGAGAAGGGTAGTATATAGCAGAGCTTACATCAATCATCTTCTCCACACCCGGGAGAGCAGCAATGTCTCCACCCAAAAATTTGAGATCAAACCCAAGCTCTGGCTGCTCAACACAATCAGGAACACCCAAAATGACGAAAAGAACCCTGTTCTTTAAACCAAGCCTTCGGTAATATCACAAGGAATGTAATGCTGTCAAATTGCTCCAAGCTTCTTGCTTTTTTCCTCCACTAGAATGCATCTCCTGATGGATATGGGGGTATAAGCTTAATAAAAGTGATTGGGTGGGTGGAGGGGGAAGTACATACAGGTTCATTCAAGGAGACAAGGATAGCACCAAAGCCTGGGATGGATCCTGTCAAGGGCTTGAACACCACTCTTGCTGTTCCATGCACATGCCAGTTCTTCACCTGTACAAAATCCAAAGAACTCAGTTAATTATCTACCTATATAGTAGCCTGACCTATTGAACCCAAAACAGACACACTAGATGCAAAAGAAAGGGAATTATCTTCCTTGGTCTCAAGATTTTTGTAAGATGTTAAAGAGGTATGTTTGTTCATATATATGAATCAGACATAAGGATTTTAGGAATAATGGTGGATCAGGGAAAATGCTTGAGGAGGTCACTCTTTTGTATGTTTTCTGAAACACCTGAAACAAGGGGTGTGTTCACTGTGGCCTTGCCATTTACATTAAAAAGTATCTTAAGGCAAAAGAAGAATTATGGAAACTCAAATATTTCACCATGCAAAAATATGGTCTTCAAAAAGTCCTCTAAGACAAACCAAGCTCCTTCAAGATGTTATAACTCTCTAACTAATCTCAAGTTTCAACACAAGCCAAAATATCATCTTTCAAAAATCCTCCTATAAAAATAGACCTAATATTACCTAGGGGCCAAAATCCCTTAAGCTACTACACTCTATAATGAATCTAAACACAATATCCTTGCCTTGGTAGGCAAGGCCAATAAAGAGGTAATTTTCGATATGCTATGCAATAATGAAATATTGAAAGAATATTTTGTCTGCTCTCTAACCTGTAGCCAAATTTGGCTCTTTCCTCTTGTGGATGGTTGCCACTAAAATGGCTACATCACAAAATTGGGAAAAAAGAAAAGAAAACCTGATTCTAAGTATATTCTAGATATATATTCTCAAAATGAATTTTAGGCATCCAATTATGTTTAAGTAAATTATAACTTTTACTGTTTTTCGAATGAATTAGTGCACCCTTCTTTCTTTTTTTTGGGCATACCTGTACTTTGAAGTTTGGACCTGGACACTCCACCCCTATCACCACGCCTTCTTTCTCTGTTTCCCATAAAACCTCCATCTCCAAAATGCACTCGTCTTCACCACCAGGTGACACCTTTATTCCTGCAACCCCACCCATTTCAACTCAAGTTTTGCTTGAAATGTTCATTCTTCTCTGCTAGCTGAATCTTCCCAAGTCCATCAACAGCTTTGGTCTTGGGAAGAGTCACTCCAATGTGGTCAGTGGATTGGCAACTAACTACTACATCTCAGCATTTCAAGGGACAAAATTCCAGATTGTCACCAATGCAGGTACTTTCAACAGACTGGGAAAGAAAGAAGTGTGTCTATACTAAATTCACAAAACAGATGGGAAAGAAACTTGATAGTGAAAACCCAAAAAATGGAATTAGTTGGAAATAATTCACACAAAAAAACCTACCAAGAATTTCAGGGGCTCTTTTCCCAAATTGTACGGTTTTGAGGATGATCTTCTCAATAACACCCATCGGGTACTGGTCCAATATGGGCTGGACTTGCTCTTTGATTAGCTTTCCTGCTGCCTGCCAGCCACCCAGGAGCTCAGCTGTGAAAATCAGAACTCGTGATGATATCAAGTGAAATCTGAGCACAAGTGTTTAGTGATGATTCGGTGTCAAAAACGGACAAAAGACAAAACTACAGTTTTCAGGGTACTAATCAAAGAGATTTGAGATACCTTATCGAGAACAGGCCACATTTTCCTCAACAATTTGTTAACCCACTCCATCTGATGCACAGAAGAAGAAGAAGAAGACCACACACACAAGCACCCAAGTTTCAGAAAAAACTGTATGTGAATATTCCCGACATTGAGATCTAGAAGTATTCAGTATATACTGATTGTTCTGCTCCAGATAACTTAAAGAAGAAGCACACAATACACCCAAAATCAAAACACAGCGGTCTGGTCTGATTGGTACCTTTTCAAATTCGCTGAACTCGATCCACCTGGGGAAAGATTCCTCTGTTGGTAGAAGCTCTTTCAAGGAATTTACATCCAATCTTGACATCTGAGCAACTTGTACTGCCTGTTTTGTGGGGCAAAAGACACGCCCCAAAAAAAAGTTTCATCAGAGCTTCACATGTGAGGTTCATGTTCTTTAGCCAAGCCCAGGAGAATAGCTAAATAGGTAACCCATTTCTACAGGATTTTTGAAACATGAACTTGCAAGCAGACTCTGTAATAATGCATCAGCATCATCAACTACCCAATGTGCATTACACAATTTCCAAACTTCAAGGAAAAGAATCTGTAGGAAGGAGTGGATAGAAGAAGAAGAAGAAAATTTGGAAAAGTTTGGGGAAAAAAAAACAATTCACTTTGTGAAGTTCAGCTATGGAAGGAAGAAGGACCTGGGAAGGACTTACTTTGACTTTGCGGACGTGGGTGCGGTAGAGCACAATGAGCTGGTAGGAGAACATGAGAAGAAGCCCAAAAATGGCACCCACGATGAACTGCAGTACCATGGAGAGTGAGCTCACAAAAAGCAGTCCAGAAATGAGAAAGGGAATCCCACCTAACGCCGTGGCAATGTACAAACGAAGACGAGGATTCTGAAGCATTTCGATGGGACCCAACATCTCCGATGTCTTGCCGTTGCTGCTGCTGTCGTTCCCTTCTTTCTCGTTCGCCATCTGATGGTTTGCTGTTGCTGTTGTTGCTGGGCTTGTCATCTGTTGTTTCTTTTCTGGAGCTGCTGCTGGAGGAGGAACTGGTGGTCCAGGAGGAGCATCCGGTTTCCTGGGGGAGTCTAATACACCAGGAGCAGCACCACCACCACCAGAATCTGCACCCCCCAGTGTGCTTGTGGGAAGTTCTGCCTTTTCAGCTTCAACAGCCATGGTGGGTTGGGTTCCTTGCAACTAACTCAAGCTCAAAATCAAAAGAAAAAAAGTCTAGAAATGGAAAAAACTCTGCTGCACTAGTGAAAGAAACCCAACAACTTCGTTTTCATTCCCCTGTCTCTGTCTCTGTCTCTCTCTTACCAGTGAATCTGCTCTACCCCCAAAATCAATTCCATTGCACAGATTGAGAAAGTAGTCATTCAAAAGCAGCAGAAATTCCTCAGAGTACCCAAAAAAAATCCACCAAGATTTTAATTTTCTGAAGAAGCAAACAAGAACACCAACTGCAGACAGACAGACGGTTGCTCTTCTTCAATCAAACTGCAGCAGTTTTGTTCCCAAATTCAAAGCTGCTTTTTTTTTGGGGGGCATTCTTCCAACAAGATTCACAAAAGAAGCTCCCTGGTCACAACACAACACAACACAACACAACAGTCTTCAAATCCCAGGCCACAAAACCTCAAAATTTGGATCCAAAAACAGAGAAAAGTTCCAAAGGAAAAAAGAAATTAATAATTTTTTTTGTAAAGAAACTGACAGATCCAACAACAGAAATTCAGCAACAGATTTTATTTGAATTCTCCCAACATTTCTGCAACAATAATGAAGACAAGAAATTGTGAGAAAAAACCAGAGCAAAAGACGAAGGAAAGAAGAAAGAGAACAATCCCTCTCTCTCGCTTTCTCTTTCTCTCTCAGGGAAATCGAAGTGCCAAGTGGCGGGCCTACTTTCAGTGGCCCCTCGCCACTTGGCACCTCTCCATACCGGACAGCGTCACAGCACTAGATTCCAGGTCCCCAAATGAAGAGTCGAAACTCCAAAAGAAAAAGTAAGGTGCCTTTTTCGTCGTCCCCAAATTGGGGGGTTACTTATAAGTTACGTACAAATTGAAGTCCTGAACGACGTTAGATCCATGTCTTAATCCCAGGTCCCCTTTTTTGTTCCACCCTAACCTCCTTTGCCATATATTTCCAGGGTATACCCGGGGGTTCTTCTGGATATCTAAAATAATTTAATTGTCCATTTAGCTTATTTTAATTCTGTATGCACAGGCTTATTTGGTGTTTTTTTATTAAATTATAAAATAAATTAATGTATAATAAATTATTTTTAAATCCAAGAAATAAAAGAATTTTGTCCCTTGATTCCACGTGACGAATCAGAATGCTAGCGTCGAAAGTGGGCTCTGGTTTTGTAAGAAAAACGAGTGAAAACGAGGTGTCAAAACCCATGGCCAAACGGGAGCTCATTTTGGCCCCTCAATTTATGGCCATAGCTGGCACCGTCTAAATAGAGCGCGTCAAGCGCTGCACACGTGTCGGAAAGTAGGTTTCTGTACGTGGCACTCTACTTTCCCTTTAAATGACCCACCCCACCCCCCCTCCCTCCCTTGGGGATTTAGGTACCTACTATGTCTAGTGACTAGGTACCTAACTATCTAGTAGGGCTATGTCAAACCTAGTCTTGTAAAAAATTCCTTATAAAAGAAATATTGACATGAATATAATATTAAAATGAAGAAAATATTTTTTTAATAATAAACCCTAAACCCTAACCATTAAAGTCTCTAGTAGTACCTTGGCCCACTTTGACACTTTTTTTTTTCAAATAATTATTAATTAATTTTGAGGATTCCATTTCCAAAAATTACATATTCTTGAAATATTTCATCAGATTCTTTAATTTTCCTTTAGAAAAATATTTCTGAAAAAAAGTAAATTTTTTGAAATTTTTGACATTTCTGAAAATAATATAATTAGTTTCAAACTAGTTCAGGTAGGCTACAGCCTACTATGGTAAATTTTTGAAAAATTAAAAAATCCAAATTAAAATTTGAAATTGTTAAATTTAACTCAAATAAATAAAAAGTTCACTTTAAATATACTTTGTGCACCCAATAAACCCAACTTGCATAAACCCTGGGAAAGGGCGTAAATGATTTTCAATTATAATTATCGTTAATTTTAAATGAACATATCCTTTAGAAATAAAAATTTGGAATATTTCTTTAAAAAATTTGTGTCAAGTTATTTATTTGGTTATCACTTGAAATATACCCTTCTAGGGCTTATGTACTTATTTTGCTTAATTAAGTGTGATTAAATGGTTTTTTTTTTTTTTTTTATGTTTTCATTTTAGCAAGGACCACTTTTTAAATAAGGCAAAAAAATTAAACAACCAACCTTCCTTCAAGGTTTAAACTTAGTGCCTTACATGTTTTTTTTTCTTTTAAATGGTGTAAATTCAACTAATTTTTCTATTAAAAAAATTTAATTCCAAAATTTTCAAATTTAAAAATATTTATAAAAAACAAATTGTCACACCAAAAAGTGTTAATAAATATGTAATTGAAAATTAGTGCTAATTATGGTTGAGAGTTACAACATTTAGTGAAAATGTGGCCAATGAAAAACAACAAATTTACTATATTTACTATATTTACCTAACCTATGCATTATAACCATTCATCTAAGGGCATGATTTCAAATCATATATGGACTAATTAGACAATATGTTTTTAGTTAACTATTTTTTGTTGTACACAAATAAAAGTCAATTAATTTGGACTCCTTGTGCCCAAAACACTAGATTTTATAAAGGAGATATCAAAAAATTTAAAAATTCATTTAGGAAAATCAGTATTTTGTTTGATTAATAAATGATACAATCCTATAGGCCACAAATTGATTAATGATAAATAACTATTTAATTCTAGATCAAAGGACTAAATGAATCATGCAATCTTTTGACTCAAGTATTCAAGGGGTTGTGATTTGAGCATTTAGCTCATTATTCATTTTCATTGTTTTGGACATATTTGCATCCATTTTGTTCTACCAAGATATAGATAGATTTTTAACAATAACATTAAAAAATGGACTTTCTTGATCTCATACAACTTTGAAGCTATATTATTTGAAATCAAAAAATAAAACACGGTAAAAATAAAAATAAAAATAATAGGTATTGGATGAAAAGCTATCATGATGACTCCATCATGCTTCATTTTGTTTAAGGAATTTAATGACCCAAATATTTCCAAATACCACATTTATCAAATAAAAGTTTGTTGTTCCATTGATTATTATTTTTGTGATACTTCATGTTAACTTTTAGGCTTGAAACTAATAGCCATTTAACGCTAATTTTTTTAAACATGAATTCAGATATTGAAAACTAAAAATCACATTTTCATTCCCACAATGATTATAATTTATTTTTTAAATAACCTCATTTGCACCATAATGTTTAACATGTTATGACAATAATTAAATAGTAAACATCTAGACATCTTTTAAGCCTAGGTGCATTCAATGTGTAGGTTAAGTAAAAGTGGAAAATTGATCACAATGGTCATCACAAGGTTTATAAAAACTACCTATCAAAACTCCATTATGGACATTGCCTTGTTCATTGAAGGATTGAGTTGAAGCAAGAAATGCACCGACATAACATTTTATAGGCTTTCATGAACTATGGTATTATGTTCTTTTGAGATTTTTTGAATGAACCTTGACTTTTGAGGACCACCTGAATTATTCACACCTTGTTCAGTTACATATTGGTTTTGAAGGATTGGGCTACCTTTTGATAGCATATCAACCACAAGTTGAATTTGTTTGGAATCAAGTTGAAAGCAATATTTCCACATTGACCATCCAATATCTTTTCTTGTTGACCCCATTGAAGCCACTTGACTATGGCCAATTTAGCTCCATTCACATGAGCTTTGATTCATGCTTTTGATATTAGTTACTAAGATTGAAAGTCGCACTAAAAAATGCATTTAAAAAGTTGCTTTGAGTTTTGGGTCTACACCTATTGACTTAGTTGTCACATAACTTATTTTGAGTAACTCTCCCATGGTCAATTAGCAATGAAAATTTAATTGAAAAGTTGATGAACAAGGAGATGCTTTCAAAGGGAGCAAGAGAATTTAAGATATTGTAAGGGTCATCTTGGTTCTAATTTTGCAAGTTTATTCAAAATGTGGGTTTATATTTGCTTGCTTGGGACTTTTGGGTTAAAGGAGCATCTTCCCCATTTTTTTAACACTTATAAATAACGAGATGTCATTTGAGTCTTCTTGAAGGATTTTTTTAGTGTAGATGGAGGGCATGTTCCTTGCCATAATTTATCATCTACCAAGGACATGTGTTTTTAAAGATGAAATGCCCAATTTTGCTTTTTTAAATTTGAAATGCCTAATTTTGTTTATTTAATTTTTTCATGTCTTGTGAGCATTACATTTTCCAACACATGCCTTCCTTTTTTTAATTATATTCCCATGATATTCAAAAGATACCCAATGACCTAGTGAAAAAAAATCATATGCGTCCTTATGCACAAGCCCAAATGCCTTGGGATTTACCTAGTATGTAAGAAAGAATCACATCTTATATTCAACCTCTTAAAGTTCTCAACAAAGATAGGAAAACCTAGTAATAGAATCTTACATTTCCTTGAAATTAAGGATGTCAATCAAAATACAAGATGGAACTATGTCTAAAGAAAAGAAAATAACAAACTTATAAGAAGTTCAACCTAGTATGATTTAAGTTTTCTTTTGTCTCTTATGTTTTTCATGTGTCCAAGTGTTCAATTAAGGGTATACTTATGGGATATTTAAAGGGGACTTGATGAATTACACAAAGCTTGCATGAAAGACTAGATGATGATTTTGTAAGTTCCACAATATCTAGGGGTTACTTAGAAACCTACCTAAGGAGGAAAACATTTAAAAGTCTATCTAAGTTATGGGGAACCTAAGGAATTTAAGTAAACACTTAAAAGCCTACCTAAGTTATGGGATATTAAAGATTATTTAAAAGCCTACACAGAACCTACTTACATGTATCAAAAGCTTACATACACCTATGGGATACCCAAGGGTTACTTGGAAAACTACTTAAAGTCTACTTAGAGAGCTATTTAGGGAAGCACTTAAAGGCCTACCTAAGTTATGGGATATCTAAATGCTACTTATAAGGTTACATAGATCCTACTTGTGGGGCTAGCTAGGGATTTCTTAAGTTAGAAAATATTTATGAGTTTTTTAGGCAATTACCCAAAGTTAACTCATAATGCAAATGGAGATTACAATATAAGGCCTACATAGTGGATTCTCTAGGGGTTACCTAGGGTTGATTCATAATTCCTATGTAGACTTATGTAATTCCTTAAGTAATCCTTACATATCTTTTAACTTAGGTAGGTCCTGACGTAGCCCTTATGTAACCTTATATGTAAGCTTTTGATAGATCTTGTCTTAGATAGCCCATAACAAAGGTAGGCCCATGGGTGAGATTTAAATAGTCCTTAAATGGCCCCTAGGTATCTTTTATCCTAAGAAATATTTTTATAACCCCCTAGATCTAAGCCTTATGTAACCTCCTAATTAGTCCTTATGTATCCCTTTACTTAGGAAATATTGTTATAACCCCTTAGGTAAGTTTTATGTAACCTCTTAAATAATCCTTACATATCCCTTAATCTAGGAAATATTTTATAACCCCTTAAATAAGTTTTATGTAGCTTCATAAATAGTCCATGTGTATCACCTAACCTAAGAGTTATTCTTATAACCCCCTAGGTAGACCATATGTAGTTTTTTAAATAGTCCTTATGTATCCTCTAGCCTGGGAAATATTTTTATAGCCCCCTAGGTAGGTTGTATGTAACCTTCTAAATAGTTCCCTATGTATCCCCTAACTTTGGAAGTATTTTTATAAACTGCTTAGGTAGGTTTTATGTAACTTCCTAAGTAGTCTTTACATATCCCCTAGCCTAGGTAGGCCCTTTGGTAGCCCTAAGTAACCCTTAAATAACCCTTGAGTGCGCCCTTATGTAGACCTTATGTGGCCCCATGTAAGTTTTTTATCATCCCTATTTTACTTGGGTAGGTAGCCCATGGGTTGGTAGGTACACAAGGAATTAGGTAGGCCTTAAGCTAATTAACCCAGTATCTAGGTAGCCTTTTAATTTCTATTGCCATAACTTAAATAGACCATAGTTTAGTTTTTTTTTAAACTACAGTGATCATTTTAATTTTGAAAATTCATCTTTAATTTTGACAAATGACCCTCACTTTGATGAACTTTATAAATAATTAAAAAAAGAATATGAATGAGTGTTATGAAGACCATAGTCAAGCCCAAATAAGGATTACTTTAAGGATAACTTTATTGGTTTGAAGTAGATTCCACCAAGAAATATGTATAAGTATTGTGCATTGATAGTTATGCTAATGCATAGAATGTACTTTGTTTTGAATTTCAAAGTTGTAGTTTGCAACAAAATCCATTATCGATACCATAGTGTCATCTAAGAAATGTTGAGAGCAATTTTGAATTGTTGATCCTACCACCTAGCAGCAAAGTTATGTCATATAAAGTTGTAATTTTGGCTTCAAAGTTTGAATAAACTTTGCAAAATTAGTTTTCATATGCAATAGTTTTAATTTCTTTTTTTTCCCACCTTTTTTTGTGACAACCTTCTCCATGTTGAAACATTTGCAACAAACCATAACTGACGCATCCCCAAGCTCCTTGATGGATTCAGCTGCGAATCCAAAAAAGAAGACAGCGAAAAGAAGAGGAATTAAGACGCACCCTTTGGCTCGCAACATTTCGGGGGTAGAAGGGCATGCAAGAGCTTCGAGATGGGAGTAAAAATATTAACAAGTAAGTCACTTACTCACACGGACCTGCACAAACCAAACAATAGGTTGGTTAGTGTGTAGCTGGAACACCTTTGGTGCACGGACGAACCATAGGTAAACACAAACTCACAAAACTCACCACTGCCCAGACTTGGGGAAGCCACCACCTTCCCCCTTATAGTATACTCTATGCTTGGCCACGGGACCAGCACCCAAATGTCATTTTGTCTCGGGACTCCCAAGTGGGAGTCCTGAAATTCCCAAAGTTGGGACTCCTACAACTTTGGGAGCCCATAACTTTGTGTGAAAACCTTTGATTAAGGTGAGGTCTAAAGCAAAGTTGTATCCCTTGTCAAGATCTTTCCAATGATATGTGGCACTCCATTTTTACACAAGTAAATTAGGGCGATTCCCAACTTTTAGTGGTCGGGAGTCAAATTGCCAATTTGACTCCCGACCCTTCTTTTGGCCATAACTTGTGTTTTAAGTGTCCAAATGGGTCATGCAAGCCCATTTTAGATATCTACATTCCAAGAGCTTTTCAATGATATAAGGAACTTTTCAATCCAACGAGTTTTGACCCCTTCAATCGCCTTCTGAAAATTTGGGAGTCCATTGGGACTCCAACTCCCAAAGTGGGAGTTCATTTGGGAGTGTGGGGGTTCATTCCCTCACACTTTCTTGCACTCCTAGTAGCATGAAATGTGACTCCTGGGCTCACTCTTGGCCCGCACCTTCGCAAGCCCTTGCCTTAGTCGTGAGTCCAAGGTTAGGGTTGCGACAATAGCATGTGAGGTGCCATTTTTCTCATCCAAATAGAATGTTAAATTATTAACCCCATAATTTTCACATGTCCCAAACATACAATCTTGAACATGCCATTCAAAATGGGAATTTTTATGATAAACAATGGCTCCCACATTGTAGTATGTTTGGATGTGGCATGTGAACCCACACAATTTGTAGGGGAATCATTAATAGCCCCGCAAATTGCTTCACATACATGTAAGGAGATTTTTAGTGTTGTCCAAATTTCTACCTCATGTGATTGAATCCCATTCTTAATTCCTCCATTTCCACATGGTATATACATCAACACACATTGTGGTTTTTTATTTTCTTGACCCCATAAGGACATAATGAATCAAATGTTTGCCTACCAATTATTAATGATGGATGTGCTCTTTGAAAAGAAAGAAAAAATTATATCTACAACCACCAATTGCATTAAATTAGACATGTAAAACCGTGAAAAAACTATTAAGCACCTTCCAAAAATTTCCATGAAGCAAATTCACTAATTGGACCATCAAAACTTTGTTTATACCACTAATGTTGGTGATTAAGTAATGGCTATGCAACTAACATGTAGTCATCAAATTTCTAGCAGTCTAAACTAATCCATTCCCTTCATTAATACATATTAATAGTCATTTTAATCACATGCATGCATAAAAATATCGTCAATAGTTAGTGGTAATTAATATTACTTTCTATCCATATTAGTATTACTTTTTTTTTAAAAATCACAATGATGACAAATTGATAATTGAGTAGCAATACTCATTGTAAGACATTTTGTAGTCCTCACTAGTCCAAAAGACTTCATACATATTGATAGGATAAATTTCCATGTCCTCACCAATCCATAAATGTTCATTAATACTACCATTAAAAAACTACATGTTTTAAAGTAGTTCACAAATGTTCACAAATGTTCACATAATGTACATAAAACATGTACAAGCAATTGTTAATCCACACATATTCAATAATGCACACATAAAACACTTAAAAGTCTTCATCAATACATAAATGTTCACTACTATGCACATAAAACACATACAAATTTCATCAATCCATAGGAAGTCACTAATGTTAGCATAAAGCATTAACAAGTCTTGATTGATCCATAAATGTTCATGAATAATCACATAAAACACTAAGAAATTTTCATAAGACCATACACAACAACACATTTTGGGTTTTGCAACTAGGTTTTGCGATTACATCTTAGTCAGAAAGGACATATGCAATTAGTTACTCATGAGTTGCTAAACCCATGTTGTTTCACCCATTTAGTTGCAAAGGACATTTAGTTACAAAGCCCAATCATCTTATCAACTAACATTTTTTAATTTTGGCTTAATATTGAAATTCCATGTCATTGGTGACCTTGGTATGACGTGTAAAGCACATGTCACTTCAACTTAGTCGTTTTATTCAACTAAATGTTACAAAAGACACATTAATGGATCGATGACATGTGTCAAAAATTATAAATATTATGAATCATGCACATGACCAAAAGTCAACCTAATTTAACCCATGTAACTAGCATAATCAAAAGTCAACTTAACCTAACTAAATGAGGTTAGGCAACCTAGCTTAGTTCGTTTAGCCAAAAGTCGACATAGTTTAACCTATCTAAGTTAATTACCTATGTTAGGCAACTTGGGCTACCTAACCTAAACTAGGTGGCCTAAATTTAAAACAAATGTTGGACTCATAGCCCAAGAAGCTTAAACGAAGTTACCTAACCTAAGATAAGTAGTCGAGGTATCATAAATTGCAAGAGTGAGGATTTGTACTTGTCACTTTCACTTTCAGGTTCAAATCCTTAGCCATTACACTACCACATTTTTTTATACTAATTATATTTAACACAAAGTTATAATGCTCAAACATTTTTGCCTTGAATTAACCTTGGCCACCCTAAGTTGACTTAGGTCAACCTACATACTACCTACCAACCTAATTTAAACCTAGATCTCCTTAAATTGATTTTAAATGAATTAGTTTGTCAACCGATACTACTTATTAACCCACCTTAGGTTAACTTAAACATTTTTAGGCTAAAAAACAAACCCAGGATAATTATGTCACATCTAGTTACATCATAATTACATCTAATTGCACAAATTTGAGGTGGTTACGAACTTGATAAAATATCTTATAATGAGGCTATCTAGGTTAACTTGGTAGAAAACCTAAAACTAGGAACCTAGGTAAGCCTACCTAGGTTAACATATTCTAAGTATATTTAAACATATTATATGTAGTAAATTTATAATGTCTAGTTAAGCAACTTACCCTATATTACGAAGTAGGTTTTTATTAAGTAGCATACATAAATAGGTTAACTTAATAGGTATGTTAACCTAAGCTAATGTGTTAAATAGTTAAATAGTTAAAGAATTATGTGTCACCTTTTTCAAAACGATTATTAATATTGTAGTCATAATTATAATTAACAATAGATTGTTTAGTACACATACACATGCATGTAAATTCATGACTTCAAAAACCTCATGGCACACAAAAAAAATGGCATGCCATGACAAATATTGGTGCCATAAATTCAAGACACAAAAACTTATGGTGTCACAAAAAATCATAGATTGCCATGAAAATTTCTGACACCTTGTTGCCAAATGGCATACCATGTCATCATCACATGGAAGATCAAGTCGTTATTAATCACAACGGACAACAATATTTTCAACTATCTAATAAATGAAATTAATTCATCAAATCAATGACATGAATCATGATGTGAAATTAGTGTCACGAGTCATGAGGTGTTGCAACTACTAGTCAACCTCGTTGCCATGTGGCATGCCATGTCAGCATCACACGACCATAAGTTATTATTCACCAAAAGTTGCAAAAATGAATGGAATTTTGTTATTACTTAATTTTGGATGATTAAAAATACATTAAAAATACATTTTTGAAAGTTTAATATTTGTGTAAAAACCATCAAGTTGTAATATTGACTATAGTCGCAAAACAATAATGCTATGTGACACTACAATGTCTTTTACAACTAGATGTAATCATTAACATGAACTTGTAGTAAAAAAAAACAATAGTCACTTTATTAACTGGTTGTAAAACCCAAGATGTGTTGTTGTGATAGGTGTTGACTATAGTGCCCATAATACACCAATAGATCCTAATTAATCCATAATTACTCACTAATACTCACATGCAACAAATGCAATAATTTAGATTAGTCTTATGGTGTTCATAATATTCACCCAACATATATGGACCTTTGCATCCAAATGTAATATTGTTCACTTATAATCATTATATGTACCACATTAGTTTAACATAAGTCCACAAATGTTCACATTAATTCACTTGATACATTTGAAGGTCCAAACCAAATCTATTTTGTTTACAAGTATTCACTAATCACCACAACACCCTTGCAACCCTAAATAGTTTATGGTTATTCACCAAAAGCACAATTTATCTAATTAAAAAACGTGATGTCACCAAATGTGGCTCAAAAGTTACATACAAATCCCAAGAAAATACACATTTGTGCATATGTGAAATGTAAAAGTTGATGAACCCATGTCTATATAAAAGAATATTAAATTGAACATTTAGAGTATTCAAATATCATAATACATTAAATGACCATGCACGAATGCATAAACTTGTTGGTACCATTAGAAGGCAAGGGAAATCGTCACACTTGGTGAAAATTTACACGTAAAAACCACACAACAACAAATCATAATGCAAAATTAACTAACGAAAAACAAAGTAAAGGTTGAAAGCTTTGGTATGTACCTATGGAACTCAAAACATAGCTAGAAAGGTATTTCACACATTGGTTCATATAATAATGGAAATATTGATAGATTTAGTCTTCGAATCAAAAGTACCATATTGACCAATCCACAATTTACATAAAAGACTAGAAGTCATGTAATAGAATTTTGGATTTCATTCAACATTATATTTTGAATGCAAAGTTGAATATTGAATATGGAATTCCAAGGTTTTGGATTGTTAAATTGAATGTTCAAGTTGAATGACCATTTCAAGATTGTGCATCTCATCCACAAGTTGCATAAAAAGACTAGAAGACTTGTAAATATAAGTTTTAATGAATGCCTCAACACAACTTGTTATGACACGGGGTTGATGTAACCACTAAAGCTGCAAACAAAATTAGTGTTGGAGCATAACATTAATGTAACCCCAAATTGTCTATGACTAATGATTGTTTTTAAACTATTAGATTCCACAATTGCCACAAATGCCATTCATTGATGCATGAAAAAAAAAGTGAGTTTCTATCATGTCTAGGAGTCTATAATTTGATTAATACAATTAAGATGTTCCTAACCAAATATTAGTGGATGAAACTACAAATTTGTATCACATTTGTGATATGAGGTGAATGAAACTGATTTGATTTATTACACATTAAAGAATGTTAGAATTGATTGAGTTTCTACCAAAGATTTTAAAAACTAAACTTAGGAGCTTAAGGTTATTTAAGGTTTGAAAGTTGTAAGATTGTTACAAAACAAACTTGAAAAGAAAGACTATAACTTTGAGGCTATTTTGGCTATTAGCAATGGGTTGGATTTTTTTCCAAGATTGTTTGGATTTCATGGATTGATTTGGATTCGTATTTGGATTCATTTCCAAATCATTACTAAATAGGTTTTATGGTTCATAGTGCTATTAGAAACATTTTGTAATTTTAGTCCACCATGCTTATATCCTTTCAATGATTTTTGTAAATGCACATGTTAATACTTCAAGATGAAGGATATTGACACCAAATTAGCTTACACATTATTTTATTGAGTGGTTTTCAACACATTCAAATGCTTAAAGTTTTGAAATAAGACCTATGTTGGAGAACAAATTTCAAAAGAAAATACCATAAGGTTTTCAATGTCTAAGAAAAGGTCAAAATCTCAAACATGCAAATCTAATGTAAAAGGGAAAAAAAGGCTGAAACATTTTGAGAAGAAAAAAAAGGTCAAATGAAGAAACAAACAATAGAAAGACAAAAGCAAGAAACCAAGTATGAAAAAGAAAATTACTTGTGTTTCCATTACATGTTGAATTAGTTTGTCTTCATACAAATGCGATCTTAATATCTTCCTGACCACCTCCTTTTGATTGGGACTCATGCAAGTTTCAATTGCCCACCATGACAACACAATTGCCTTGGGTCCTAGGAGCCAACACGTCTTTTCGTTTTTTTCATATTGATAATGGGTAGATAAATGTTTTTGACATTTGCATGGACACTCTGCAATGAAGAGCCATGGCGACATTTCTACGATGCACTTTTAGCACTTGAACCTTCTACTTGAGTGAAGATGTGGAACTACTATTCACAAAGGCTATCAAGATGGCATGCTTCATGACCAATTCTAATGAAGTCTTGGTTTGTTTCACTTCCAACAATGATTACATTAACTTAGACATAAGGTCTTTCACTAGTAGAAATGGCATTGTTTACAACTAGATTTTAGTCACAAGTGACACTTGCAACCAAAAATCAGCTTAGCAACAAATGACAAGTCGCCAATGATGTTAATCGCAAACAACAAATGAAGTTTTAAAAAAAAATGATATGGATATGGCGATTTTATACATGTATCTAATGATGAATTCATATGATTACACTTGCAACTACACTTGCGACTACAATGCACACCAATAGTTTGTCCACATATGGTAGCTTAAAAATGTGATGTGTGGCATCATTTGGATTTTTTGAAATATTTTGTCAAACAAATATTTTCCTTTTTCTTGAACCATGCGATTAAAACAACTAGATTATGTCATGTGGTGGCCTAAAATTTTGCCACAAGGCAACTTAAGATTGCCATATATTCATCTAGGGTTAATTTAAAGTTGGACCTCTTATGATAGGCCATAAGGCACCTAGGCTAGGCCACCTAGCCATAGGTCTAGCCTAGCATAGTTATGACATTCTTGGTGCGAGAATGTTATGGAAGCCCAAAGAAGCAAGAATTTTTAAGAATTTTTAAAAAATTTATAGATCAACCAGTGTAATTTGGTAAACATTCGCGGGTAAAGAA
>Ga0116231_10006169_pt1 | contig 23087 bp, 17 predicted proteins | sample S1TSphgellanicum_2_FD_89695 | JGI IMG/M metagenome (GOLD analysis project Ga0116231, IMG submission 89695) | Host-associated microbial communities from peat moss isolated from Minnesota, USA - S1T2_Fd - Sphagnum magellanicum MG | ecosystem: Host-associated > Plants > Peat moss > Unclassified...
ACCCTCTCCCGCAAGCGGGAGAGGGGGTCAATTCATTGGAGGCGCCCTCTCCCTAGGGCGGCCGATGCCCAACACCGCACCGAGCACCACCCCGGGCGCCACCCCGGGCACGACCCCGGGCACGACCCCGAACGCCGCTGCAGGCACTGCGGCAGGCACCCTTGCGAGCGCCGCGCGTCCGCTGCAGCGCATCCTCGGGCTGGGCTTCAGCGTGGCCCTCGTGTTCGGCACCACGGTCGGCGTCGGCATCCTGCGCCTGCCCGGCGCGGTGGCCGCGGCACTGGGCAGCGAGCACCTGATCCTGCTCGCCTGGGTGCTGGGCGGCGTGTACTCGCTGATGGGCGCGGTGGCCGTGGCCGAGCTGGCCGCGATGATCCCGCAGACCGGCGGGTTTCGCGTGTACGCGCGGCGCGCGTTCGGCGAGGGCGTCGGATTCGCGGTCGGCTGGGTCGACTGGCTGACCAGCGTGTCCACCATCGCCTACACCGCGGTGACGGCGATCGCCTTCCTGGGCACGCTCTGGCTCCCGGTGCTGGCCTATCCGCGCGCCGGCGCGCTGCTGATCATCGCCGCCTTCACCGGCATGCACTGGATCGGGCTGCGGGTCGGCAGTTCGCTCACCGCGATCATCAGCACGGCGGTCGGGCTGACCCTGATGGTGCTGGTCATCGGCTGCTTCCTCGCCGCGCCGGCAGCGGCGTCGGGGGCGCCGGCACATTCGGCGGCGACGCTGCCGCTCTTTTCGGTGGCGACGGTCTTTGCGGCAGTGCCGGCGCTGCGGGCCGTGCTCACCGCCTATGACGGCTGGTACCAGCCGATCTACATGGCCGAGGAGAACGCCGAACCGACGCGCACGCTGCCGCGGGCCATCATCGGCGGCACCGTGCTGGTCGTGGCCCTGTACGTGCTCATCAACGCGGCGCTGCTGCACGCGCTGCCGCTGGACGTGCTGGCCGCCTCGGAGCTGCCCGCGGCCGATGCGGCGCGCATCGTGCTGCCGCAGGGCGCTTCGGTGTTCGTCACGGTGGTCTCGCTGCTCACGGTGCTGAGCCTGCTCAACAACGTGCTGCTGTGCACGCCGCGCATCCTGTACGGCATCGGGCGCGATGGCCTGTTCACGAGCAAGGCGGCCGAGGTCAGCCCGGGAGGCACGCCGCGCGTGGCGCTGGCCGTGACCAGCGTGTTCGTCGCGGTGGTGATCCTCTCGGGCTCGTTCGACCAGATCATCGCGCTGAGCACGGTGCTCTTCCTGCTGTACTACCTGTCGGCTTTCCTGTCGGTGTTCGTGCTGCGCCGGCGCCTGCCCGACATGCCGCGGCCCTACCGCGCGCTGGGCTATCCGGTCACGACCGCGATCGTGCTGCTGGGCGCGATCGCGTTCCTGGTCGCCGCGGTGGGCCAGGACCCGCGTTCGGGGGTGATCGCCGCGGTCTTCCTGGCCGGCTGCGCACCGGCGTACGCCTGGACCGCAAGGCGCCGGCGAATCGCGGCAGCGGCAGCGCGAGCGTAGAAGAATCGGAACCCGGCGCCCAGCAGCAGGCGCACGCCGAAGTGTCCCCTCTCCCGCAAGCGGGAGAGGGCGACTAAAAGCGCAGCGACAGGCAGCTGACGCCGCCGTCGAGCTTGCGAAACTCGGAGGTGTCGACCTCGATCACCGGGTAGCCCCGCGCGGCGATCGCCGCCCGGGCGTGCGGATAGCCCGCGGGCAGGATCACGCTGCCGTTGACCCAGATGCAATTGGCCGCGTAGGCCTCGTCGGGCGCGATCTCGATGCACCGGTACTGCTGGAATTCGGGGCGGGAGACGAACTCCCCGGCGACGACGAGATTGCCCTCCTCCAGGTAGGCCAGCCCGGTCTTGAGGTGCAATACGTGGGTCAGCGGCACGACCGACCCGCGCATCCCATGGCGTTCGAGTATGGCGATCAACTGCTGCGCACCGGCCGCGTTCGTGCGCGCCGATGCCCCGATGTAGTAGTGCGCGCCGACCATCATCACGTCGCCCGCATCGAGCGTGCCCGGCGCCTCGATCGCCTCGACGTGGCGATAGAAGCGGCGCAGCACCGGCGCCATCAGCGCCGCCTCGCCGCGGCGGCTGTCGGCACCCGGGCGCGTGACGACCGCGCACGCGGGCGTGCACAGCGCGGCATCCTCGACGAACACGGAATCGGGAAACGCCTCGGCGGCGGGCAGGATGGTGATCTCCACGCCGCAGGCCTGCAGCGCGCGGATGTAGGCGAAGTGCTGCTCGAGCGCCTTGTCGTATACCGGCCTGCCCAGTCCCGAGGTGCTTATGCCCTCGACCAGGCTCCTGCTCGGCGAGCGAACGATGGCGTGCTTGAACAAGGCGTCCCCCGGGGTTGTCCCGGCCAATGGTAAGGGTCCGGCGCCATGGCAGGGGCTATCGGCGCGACGTACCCCGCAGCGCGGGCGCGTGGCCCGCCGCAGCCGTCGGCAGCGCCGCCGGCGGTGGTTCGAGTCCCAGGAAACTGCGCATTCGCGCCAGTTCGGCTTCGAGCTCGCTGCGGAACTCCGGCGCACCGGGTTCGGCACCGGCACGATAGCCGAACGCGCAATGGAGCGCGCCGTCGGCCAGCGCCAGGTTGCCCCAGCCGATCACGCGGTCGTGCCAGAGCAGCGGCAGCGCGTAGTACCCGAGCTTGCGCTTGGGCGCCGGGGTGTAGGCCTCGAAGCGGTACGGCCAGCCCCAGAACAGCTCGAATCGGCGCCGGTCGTGGACGATGGGATCGAACGGGGTGAGCAGGCGTACGCCGGCGTCGGGACGCCAGCGCCGCGAGGCGGGATCCTCTGCGGCCGGCCAGTACCAGTCGACGCCGTCGAGCCGGGCGTGCCCGAGCCGCGCCTTGGCGCGCGCCAGCGCGGCGGCCCGCCGTCCCGCCCATTGGGGCGCGCCGCCGCACAGCAGGCTCGACAGGTGGCCCAGGCTGGCGCCCGGCAAGGGCGCATACTTGCCGACCATCAGATCGACGAGCGCGTCCATGCGGGCGTCGGCGGCGGCCCCTTCGGGCCGCGCCGCCGGGCCCTCGCGCAGCGCGTACACGCGCGTGCCGCCATCGCGCCGCACCACGCGCAGCCAGCCGCGATAGTGCATCTCATCGAGCAACTGCGTGCTGGCATTGGAGGACCCGCCGAACCAGTTGCGCGCCTTGCCGTGGGCAAAATGCGCATCGACCTCGCGCGGATGGACCGCGCCGCGCTCTTGCACGAACGCGCGCACCGCCTCGGCCTGCCGGCGCCGCCGCGCCGTCCAGGCGACGCGCGGCGTGCGCGGATGCATCAAGGCGCTGTGCGCGCGCGGCAGGAAGCCGTAGTTGACGAAGAAGTCCTCCTCCAGGGCCAGGCGCGGATAGCGCCGCTCGAGGTCGCCGGCGCGGTAGCCGGCCACGCGGTGGCGCAGCGTCAGGTCCTGGGCGCGGGCAGGAGCGCGGATCGGGTCCGCCTGCACGAACCCCAGCCGGTCGATGGCGCGGCGGAGCGTCGTCGGCCGGAACAAGGAACGGGCGACCGCATAGCGGCGCAGGTGGTCGAGCGTGAGGGCCACGGGCGCGGCGATTTCTTGCGCCGGAAGCGGCCGCTTCCTCAGCTGCCGCCGACGGTCATGCCCTCGATCAGCACGGACCCGGTGCTCTTGCTGCCGCGGATGATGGTGTCGGCACCGATGGCGGCGATGCCCAGGAACATGTCGCGCAGGTTGCCGGCGATCGTGATCTCCTCCACCGCGTGCGCGATGCTGCCGTTCTCGACCCAGAAGCCGCTGGCGCCGCGCGAGTAGTCGCCGTTGACGTAGTCGATGCCCATGCCGATCAGTTCCGTGACCAGCAGCCCGGTACCGAGCTTGCGCAGCATGGCGGGGAAATCGTCGGTGGGTGCGGTGGCCGCGGAGCGCAGCGACAGGTTGTGCGATCCGCCGGCGTTGCCGGTGGACTTGAGGCCGAGCTTGCGCGCCGAGTAGCAGGACAGGAAATAGCCTTCGAGCACGCCGGAGGCGACGACATCGCGCGCGTGGCCGCGCACGCCTTCCTCGTCGAACGGCCCCGAACCCATCGCCCGGACGACGAACGGGTCCTCGTACACCGTCACGTGGGCCGGGAAGATCTGCTTGCCCAGGCTGTCGACCAGGAACGAGGCCTTGCGGTAGAGGGCGCCGCCGCTGGCCGCCTGGACGAAATTGCCCAGCAGGCCGCAGGCGATCGGCGCTTCCATCAGCACCGGGCACTGGCGCGTCTTGAGCTTGCGTGCGCCCAGCCGGGCCAGCGCCCGCTGCGCCGCATACCGGCCGACCGCCTCGGGCTCGGCCAGGTCGGTGGCGACGCGCGCCGACGAGTACCAGTCGTCGCGCTGCATGCCGCCGCGGCCGCGGGCGATCGGCGCCACCGAGATCGAATGGCGCGACTGCGGATAGCCGGCGAGGAAGCCGCGCGAATTGGCCAGCACGAACTGGTCGCAGCCGGTGTGCACGTTGGCGCCCTCGGAGTTGACGATCTGGGAGCTCACGGCGAAGGCCGCGGCCTCGGCGCGCTGGGCGATGCCGATCGCCTCCTCGGCGCCGAGCGCCCAGGGATGGAACAGGTCCAGGTCGACCGGCTGGCGTTCGAGTTCGTCCGCATCGGGCAGGCCGGCGGCGTCGTCGACGGCCGTGTAGCGGGCGATGTCGTAGGCGGCCTGGACCGCCTGGCGGATCGCCGGCGCGGAGAAATCGGAGGTGGAGGAATTGCCGCGCCGCTGGCCGATGTAGATCGTGATCCCCAGACCTTTGTCGCGTGTGTTCTCGATGGTCTCCACCTGCCCCTTGCGCGTGGTGACCGAAAGCCCGGTGGATTCGCTGGCCTCGCAAACGCAGTCGGTGGCGCCGAGGGAGCGCGCATGGTCGAGCACCTCCACGGCCAGGGCGCGCAGTCGATCATCGGCAATGGAAAAGGGCGAGGGCATGGGTAGGCAGTCCGGGCGCGGGCCCGCTGGATTTTCTGGGGGACCGCTATCATAGCCGCCTGAGCGCCATCCCATCCTGCAGGCCATCGAAGCCCGGAAGGCAACCGTGAACGACGCACCCGACAGGCCCGGCCCGCAGGCCCGCGCGCAGGCCCGCACGCAGGCCAGGACAGACCCGGCTGCACAGCCCGATGAGCGGCCGAGCAAGTCGCAGCGCAAGCGCGACATGCACGAGCGCCAGGCGCTGGGCCAGGAGCTCGCCACGCTCAACGCGGGCCAGCTGGCACGCCTGGAATTGCCCGAGACCCTGATGGGCGCGATCGCGCTGGCGCAGCGCGTCAACGGGCACGAGGCGCGCCGGCGCCAGATGCAATACATCGGCAAGCTGATGCGCGGCGCCGACTACGACAACATCCGTGCGGCCTACGAGAACCTCATGGGCGGATCGCGCCAGGCCATCGCCCTGATGCACCGCTGCGAGCGGCTGCGCGAACGCCTCGTCGAGGACGACGCGGCGCTGGGCGAGTTCGTCCAGGGGCATCCGGGCACCGATACGCAGTGGCTGCGCGCCAAGGTGCGCGCGGTGCGCCAGGAGCGGGCCGCGGCGCGGCCGCCGCGCCACAGCCGCGAGCTGTACCAGTGGCTGCACCAGCAGCTGCTGGCCGTGGCGGCGCCCGCGGACCGCGATGCCGGGGCGGCGGCGGATGCGCCGGCGGATGCGGTCGCCGATACGCGCTCCGGGACCGCCGATGGGCACTCGTCATGAGCGGCGCCCGCACCGACCCGGATGAACTGCTGGTCGGCCTGGTGTCGGTGTCGGATCGCGCCAGCGCCGGCGTCTACGCCGACCAGGGTCTGCCCGGACTGCGCCAGTGGCTGGGGCGGGCCATGCGTACGCCGTGGCGTGCTGTCGAGCGGCTGGTCCCGGACGAGGCGGCGGAGATATCACGCGCGCTGATCGAGCTCGTCGACGAGCACCGCTGCGACCTCGTGCTCACCACCGGCGGGACGGGCCCGGCGCGCCGGGACGTCACGCCCGAGGCGACGCGCGCCGTGGCCACCCGGGAGATGCCCGGTTTCGGCGAGCAGATGCGGCGCATATCGCTGGCCTTCGTGCCCACGGCGATACTGTCGCGCCAGGTCGGCGTGCTGCGCGAGACCGCCGAGCACTGCGCGCTGATATTGAACCTGCCCGGTCAACCCAAGGCGATCGGCGAAACGCTCGAGGGCCTGCGCGATGCCCAGGGTGCGGTGGTCGTGCCCGGGATCTTCGCCGCGGTCCCCTACTGCATCCAGCTGATCGGCGGACCCTACATCGAGACCCACCCCGAGGTGGTCGCCGCGCACCGTCCCAAGTCGGCGCTGCGCCCCGTGCGCTGAGGCGCGCGCCGCTACCGGCACCGGCGCAGCTGCTGCGTCGGCGTGATTGCCGGCGAGCGGCATACGCGTTACGTTACCGGGCACCTTCACGCGCGCGCAAGCACGCGCGCGCCGCAGGAGACCTTACATGCCGCGGCAGGAGCTGGCCACACCGCCATCGATGAGCGACACCGCCGTCATGACCAAGACCGGCCGTGACTGGGCCGGCTGGTTCGACATACTCGACCAGGCCGGTGCGAGCACGCTCGAGCACCGCCAGATCGTCGCCCTGCTGTCGGATACGCACGGCACGCCGGCCTGGTGGCGCCAGATGATCGCGGTGGAATACGAGCGTGCACGCGGGCTGCGCGCGCGCCATGAAACGGCCAGCGGCTACGCGGTCTCGGTGTCCAGGACACTGGCTGTCGACCTGGCGGCCCTGTACGCGGCGATGGCCGATGCGCCCGCCCGTGCGCAGTGGTTTCCGCGCGGCAGCTTCGTCCCCTCGTCGCAGACACCGCACAAGTACCTGCGCGGCGCCTGGGGCAGCGCGGCACGCCTGGAGATCGGCCTGCTGGCCAAGGCCGATGAAAAATCGCAGATCGCGGTGCAGGTGAGCCGGCTGGCCCGCGCCGGCGACGTGGAGCGCCAGCGTTCGACGTGGAAGGCCGCGCTGGCGCGCCTGCAGCGGCTGCTGGAAGGCTGAGGCAGCACCGGCCCGCAGCCCGCTACGCGGCGCGGTCCACCGACGTGGGGCCCGCCGAGGCCACCGGGGCGCCCTCGGCGATCGGATCCAGGTTGGGGGCAAATACCGCTCGGTTGCCCCCTGCGCTCTTGGCCTCGTACATCGCCCGGTCGGCCAGGCTCAGCAGCCAGGTGGGCTCGCGCCCCTGCTCCCATGCCAGCGCGATGCCGACGCTGGCCGAGAGACACTCCTCGATGCACCCACCGATGCTCACCGGCCGCGCCAGCTCCTCGATGATCCGCCCGGCGATGGCCTCGATGTCGCGGCGCGTACCGGCGTCCGGGATGAGCAGGGCGAACTCGTCGCCGCCGTAGCGCGCGACCGTGTCCTGCGGGCGCACGACGCGCTGCAGGCGCCGCGCCATCTCCTGCAGCACCTCGTCGCCGGCCAGGTGGCCGAAACGGTCGTTGACCTGCTTGAAGCGGTCGAGGTCGATCACGACGATGGCGCAGCCCGAGTTGCGCAGCGCGCTGGTGGCCAGCGCCGCGCGCGCGCGCTCGGAGAACAGGCGCCGGTTGGCCAGCCCCGTGAGCTCGTCGTGGCGCGCGTCGAACAGGGCGTGCGCCTCGCGCCGGCGGATCGAATCGATGTCGGCGAGCGCCAGCACGTATTCGCCCTGGTCGATCGAGCGCAGCGTCAGCTGGCACCACACGGTCTGTTCGTCCAGCGGCCCGGTGCCCGGGCGGCGCAGCTTGATCTCGCGCACGATGGCCTGGTCGCTCAGCGACGCGCGATCGGCGGCGGTCATCGCGCCGGCCCATTCGCCGCGCTCGGCGAAGATCTCGACGACGCGCATGCCCTGCAGATCGGCCGCCGAGCACTGCAGCAGTTGCAGCAGGGCATCGTTGCAGCGCGCCACCTCGCCGTCGCGTATCACCGCCAGCGCCTGGCCGCTGGAGTCGAGCACCGAGCGTTCGACGCGCAGCGCCTCGGCCAGGCTGGCCTCGCGCTGCTTGAGCGCGGTGAGGTCGACCATCATCCCCACGGCGCCGGCGAACGCGCGGTTGCTGCCCGACAGCGCCGCCGCGCTCACGGCGACGATGATGCGCCGCCCGTCCTTGGTGACGTGCGACATCTCCACGTCGCGCATGACGCGGCCGTCGCGCAGGCCCACCAGTGCGCGGCGCGCGGCGGTCTGGTCCGCCGCCGGATTGAGCAGCACGCCCATCGATACGCCGACCAGGTCGTCGACCCCGTAGCCGTAGAGGTCGCGGCACGCGCGACGGCTGACGAACGTGAAGCGGAAGTTCGCGTCGCAGGCCCAGATCAGGTTCGGGCTGGCCTCGACCAGCGACTTGTAGTGGTCCTTGCGCCGGCGCAGCCGCTCGTTGTCCATCAGTTCGCGCGCGGAGGCGATGGTGTCGAACACCAGGGCCGAGGCCTGGTCCCGTCCCTGGTCGTCGGGCCACTGGACCGGAACCACGTGGGTGCGCAGCGCGAGACGGCCGCCCGACGGGCTGGAGCGCTCCACGAGCAGGTCGTAGGTGGGCCGGCCCAGCAGGGCGGCCTTGAGGGCCGCGAGGAACTTTTCGCGCGAGCGCGCCTGGTACACGAACGCGTCCCACCAGCGTGGCCGCAGGCTCGGACCGATGCGCATGCCCCAGCGGCGCGTCTCCTCGCTGTGGGTGTGGATCACGCGGCCCTCGCCGTCGACGACCCAGGCCAGCACCGGCAGCGTGGACAGCATCAGCGCGTTCAGGCGATCCGGCAAGCCGGCCGGGGGCAGCGCGGCAGCGGACGCCACCGGGGCAAGCGCCTCCGGGAACGCAGCGGCCGGCGCCGGTGGCGCGGGCGCGGCGGCCACCCGGCCCTCGTCGACCACCCGGCCCTCGTCGACCACCTGGCCCTCGTCGACCACGATGCCGTCCGCGGTCAAGGGCAGGTCGACCTCCCCGGGCAGGGACGACGGCGATTCGGCCGGGTCCGGCCCCGGGGCCGCTGCCTTTGCCGGTGCCGGACGCGCGCGCTGCGGCGCGCGCGGCGCCACGCTTGCCGACCGCAGCGCCGCGACCGCCGCGAAGTCGGGCGCCTCCAGCGCCAGCACGGTGAACAGGTCGCCGCCCTGCGCGTGCGCCGCCTTGATGCGCACGGCGATCGGCGCCTCGCCCGGCCGGGTGGTCGTGCGGATGCGGGCCGCGACCGGACCGTTGCGCGACGCCTGCGCCAGGTCCAGCGCATTGGGCGGATCGAAGCTGACCAGCTCCACGACCCGGCGGCCGACGCAATCGAACGTGAGCTGGCCCAGCATCGCGGCCGCGGCGGCATTGATCTCGAACACGCGCCCGTTGTGCACGGCGACCATCGGCGTGGCCGCCGCCTGGATCGCCAGCTGCACGCCGCGGCGCGTGGAACCGGAAGCATTGACCGCGGTCTCCAGGCGGGTCGTACGCGGCGGCGGCGCCGGCAGCGGCCGGGTGGCACCCAGCCAGACGACGCTGGCGATCCAGAGCACCAGCCCCAGGGCTATCACGCCGCCACTGGAGGCGTGCAGGGCCAGCGACAGCACGGGCAGGGTCCAGCTCAGGGCCAGGCCCAGCGGCGTGGACCGGCTGGCCGAGGACAGGGATGATATGAGTATGGCCACCGCCAGCGAGCCGCCGACGCGCGTGGCCATCGCCCCCGGCATCGGCGCGATGGAGAAGACCAGGGCGGCCCAGAGCGCAGCATCGATCAGGTAGGAGATCGCGCGCCAGCGTACGGCCGGATCGGTCATTTCGCCCCGGCCCGGCGCAGCGGGGGCCGGGATGAGCAGGCGCGCGACGACGTTGAGGGCGAGCGCCGCGATCCAGAGCCAGGATCCGGCATTGGCGGCCGACAGGCCGGTGCCGACGAAGCCCAGGATCAGGAAACTGGCAGGCGCCACGTGCCAGTGGGACGCACCGGCATTGCGCTGGGCCTTGCGCTGCGCCATCTCGCGGGCGGCCGCGTGCGGGTCGTACGGCGCCGATGGCGTCATGAAGCGCGCGGAGGGCGCCGACGACGGCACCGGACGGCTAGCGGCGGAACGCGCATCCCACGCTGGCATGGTCTCCGGGCCCCTAGCGGCACGCAGCGGCAGCTGCACGGCGCTTCGGAACCGGCTGCGGGAGGGTCACCGCGCCACAGGCGCGCCGGCAGGCACCGTTTCCTCGACCATGAGCCTCGAAACCGGAACAGCGGAATTCGGGCGGGATCACGGTATTGAGACCATCGGGCTGGCACGCGTGGTGAGTGGGGTATCGCGGCCCGCGACGTCGCGAGGTCCAGAATCGATAATCCAGGCTCCGCAGGCGGGCCATTATCCCTCCCGGCCCGCGCTCCGACAACGGTCGGGCACGAAGAAATTTTGAAGGCAACGCAACAAAGGTGCAGAATTGCCCGCTGATGGTGCCTCACTACCGTGGACGTTTCGCGCCCTCCCCTACGGGCCCCCTGCATCGCGGGTCGCTCGCCAGCGCGCTGGCGAGCTGGCTGGACGCGCGCGCCCATCGCGGTAAGTGGTTGATTAGAATAGAAAACATCGATCCGCCGCGAGAACATCCGGGGGCCGCTGCAGCGCAGCTCGCGACGCTGGCGGCGTTCGGCATGTACTCCGACGAGCCCGTGCGCTACCAGAGCGCGCGCTCGGCGGCGTACGCGGCAGCGCTGGAACGCCTGCGCCAGGAGGGCCGCCTGTTCCACTGCGACTGCACCCGCGGGCGCCTGGCGGCCCAGCGCTCGGCGCCGTCCGCCGTCATGGAATCGGCGGGCGCGTCAGGCGCCTACCCGGGCACCTGCCGCACGCGCGGGCTCGGGCCGCCGCATGCCGCGCGCTTTCGCGTCGACCCGGGCAGCGTCGCCGTCATCGACCGTGCGCAGGGCCGCTACGCGCAGGATGTCGGCGCGGCCGTGGGTGACTTCATCGTGCGCCGTGCCGACGGACTCTGGGCCTACCAGCTGGCGGTGGTCGTGGACGACGCGGACCAGCGCATCACCGACGTCGTGCGCGGGGCCGACCTGCTCGACAACACGCCGCGCCAGATCCTGCTGCAGCGTGCGCTGGGACTGCCCACGCCGCGCTACCTGCACGTGCCGCTGGTGCTCGACGCCGACGGCCGCAAACTGTCCAAGCAGGACGCGGCGCAGCCGCTGGACGCCGCCCACCCGCTGCGCGAGCTCGAGCGCGCGTGGCAGCATCTGGGTTTCGAGCAAACGGGCGCCGCGCGCATCGGGGACTTCCAGCGGCGCGCGATCGCCGCCTGGAGGCGCCGGTGGTGTGATGTGCCCGCGGCGGCCGCAGCCGCCGTCGCGGCACCGCAGCCGGAGTCACCGTGACCATCGCGCTTCTGACCGACATACACAGCAACCGGGAGGCCCTGTCGGCCTGCCTGGCCCACGCCCAGGACCGGGGCGCCGACCAGTACATCCTGCTCGGCGACTACGTGGGCTACGGGGCCGATCCGGGCTGGGTCATGGACACCGTGATGGACCTCGTCGACCGCGGCGCCATCGCCTTGCGCGGCAACCACGACGAGGCGGCCGGCGGCACCGATGACCCGCGCCTGAACGATGACGCGCGCCTGTGCATCGACTGGACGCGACGCCGCCTCACGCCGGCCCAGGGCGCGTTCCTGCGCGGCCTGCCGTTCACCGCGCAGGACGGCAGCTGCCTGTTCGTGCACGCCAACGGCTGGGATCCGCAGGGCTTCGAATACATCCTCGGGCCCATGCAGGCGGCGCGCAACATGCAGGTCGTGCGCGCGCGCATCACGTTCTGCGGCCACATGCACGAGCCCATGCTCTACCACATGGGGCTCACGCAGCGCTGCGAGGTGTTCGCCCCGATCCCGGGGACGCCGATCCCGCTGAGCGCGGCGCGCCGCTGGCTCGCACTGCCGGGTTCCGTCGGGCAGCCGCGCGACGGCAACCCGGCCGCCTGCTACGCGACCTTCGACGAGATCACGAACCTGCTCACCTTCTGGCGCGTGCCTTACGACCACGAGTCGGCGGCGCGCAAGGTCCGCGCCGCCGGCCTGCCCGAGCGCTATGCGCTCCAGCTGCTCCATGGCGCCTGAGTCCGACTCCGCGGCGGCCGCCGGCGCGGCCGCGGACCCGGGCGCCGACACACCGGCGGGGAGCCCGGCGTCGCCGGCGCCGGTGTCGCCGTACGCGCTCGAGCAAGGCCAGCGGGTCGACGGCTTCCTGCTGCACGAGCGCCTGCACCGCGGCGGGATGGCGGCGCTGTGGGACGTGACGCGCGACGACGTGCCGATCCCCGCCATCATGAAGATACCGCTGCTGGGCGACGACCCGACCGCCATCGTCGGCTTCGAGGTCGAGCAGATGATCCTGCCGCTGCTGCACGGGCCGCACGTGCCGCGCTGGATCGGCGCCGGCGGTTTCGAGTCGCTGCCCTACATCGTGATGGAGATGCTGCAGGGCGAGTCGCTGCGCGGCCACCTCGAGCGCGTGCCGCTGCCCGCCGACGAGGTGGCCGACCTGGGCGCACGCGTGGCCGAGGCGCTGCACGACCTGCACCAGCAGCAGGTGATCCACCACGACATCAAGCCGAGCAACATCATGTTCCGGCAGGACGGCACGGCGGTGCTGATCGATTTCGGCCTGGCGCGGCACGATCGCCTGCCGGACCTGCTGGCCGAGCAGTTCCGCCTGCCCATGGGTACCGGACCGTACATCTCGCCCGAGCAGGTGCTGCACAACCGCAGCGACAGCCGCAGCGACCTGTTCGCGCTGGGCGTCATCCTCTACTACCTGGCCACCGGCGAGCGGCCCTTCGGTGCGCCGACCAGCGTGCGCGGGCTGCGCCGGCGGCTGTACGAGGAGCCTGTCCCGCCGCGGGCCCGGCGCGCGGATTTTCCGCCCTGGTTGCAGGAGGTGATCCTGCGCTGCCTGGAGGTCGATCCCGAACGCCGCTACGCGACCGCGGCCCTGCTGGCCTTCGATCTCACCCACCCCGACGCGGTGGTACTCACCGCACGCGCCCAGGCGGCACGGCGCCCGCCGGCATGGCGCCGCTGGCAACGGAGCCTGCGGCGCATGATCCGGCAGCCGACCGTGCGCTCGACCACGCAGCAGTTGAATCGCGCCCCGATCGTGGTGGCAGCCCTGGACCTGAGCCAGGACTGGGAGGCCCTGTCCGACGCGCTGCGCACGGCGGCGGGCAACGTGCTGCTGTCGGCGCCCGAAGCACGCCTGGCCTGCGTGTCGGTACTCAAGACCAACCGGATGGGCATGGATACGCCCGTCGACGAATCGGGCGCACACCGCCACGTGCAGCGGCTGGTCCAGCTGCAACACTGGGCGCGCCCGCTGGCGCTGCCCAGCGGCCGCGTCACCTTCCACGTGCTCGAATCACCGGACCCGGCAGCGGCCCTGCTCGACTACGCCAACGGCAACCAGGTGGGCCATATCGTCATCGGCTCGCGCGGGAGCTCCTCGCTCAAGCGATACCTGGGGAGCGTGTCCACGCAGGTCGTGGCCCAGGCCAGTTGCTCGGTAACGGTAGTCAAGGTCCCCGCCGCGGAACGCGCAGCGCGCGCCTAGCTGCAGCGCGTCCCGATAACTCCCCCGCCCCTCTCCCACTTTGTGGGAGAGGGGAGAGAAGCAAGGGCCCGTCTGCTGTCCGAAGGGAATGTGCCCCCTCTCCCGCGCCAGTGGGAGAGGGCTGGGGAGAGGGTGGCCGCCACGGGCAAGGTGCCAATCGCGTCGACCCTCTCCCCCGCCCCTCTCCCACTTTGTGGGAGAGGGGAGAGAAGGGGGGCTTCAGCGAGCAGCTGTGGCGGGCGCCTTGGGCTTGCGCCCCGCCTTGCCACCGCGCCGCTTGGACTCGACCGGCAGCGCCTCGATGGACTCCACGCTGCCCTCGGGCACGCCAAGGTGCTCGGCATTGGCCGCCGGGTCGGTGCCCACGATCTGCGGGGCCGGATCCGGCGGCAAGGCGGCGACCGCCGGTGCGGCCGGCATGAACGCCGGCATCTCGATCTGCACGGTGTCGGGCGGAAGCGTGCGCGCCGGGGCGGGCGCCGGCGTGGGCAAGGAAGGGAGCTGCGGCGCCAGCGCGAACTCGGGCGAGGTCGTGAACACGCGTGCGGGCGGGTCGAGCACCGCGGGCGCCGCGGGCACCACCGATGGCGGCGCGACCGCTGGCAGTGCGGGCGGCACCAATGGCGCGACTGCCGCCGCTGCCGGCGCCGGCGCGTCGGGCGCCTTGCGGAACGTGCGCGAGATGTGCGCGGCGTCCACCGCCTTGCCGAACAGGAAGCCCTGGCCGCGTTCGCAGTTGAGCACCTTGAGCAGCTTGAGCTGGTCGACCCGCTCCACCCCCTCGGCGACCACCTCCTTGCGCAGCGCGTGCGCCATGTTGACGATGGCCGCCACGATGCGCCCGGTCTCGTTGTCCACGCGGGCGCCGGCCAGGAAGCTCACGTCGATCTTGAGCGCGTGCGCGGGCAGGTCCTTGAGGTCGCTGAACGAGGAGTAGCCGGTGCCGAAATCGTCGATCGCCACCGGCACGCCCATGCCCGCGAGGTGTTCCAGCGCGTCGATCGCCGCCTTGCCCCCCTGCAGGAGCGTGGATTCGGTCACCTCGATCTCGAGGGCGGACGCCGGCATCTGGGCGGACTCGAGGATGCGCCGTACGGTGGCGGGCAGGTCGCCGCGCGGCAACAGGCCGTTGAATACGTTGACCGACACCCGGGCCACCCGCACGCCCTCGTCGGCCCACTGGCAGTACTGGCGGCACGCCTCGCCCAGGACCCAGATGTCCACCTCGGGCAGCAGGCCCACGTCCTCGACGGCACCGATGAAGTCCTTCGGCGTGAGCACGCCGCGCGTCGGGTGCTGCCAGCGCACCAGCGCCTCGACGCCGCACAGCGCCCCGGTCTTGAGGTCGATCTGCGGCTGGTACTGCAGGAAGAATTCCTCGCGCTCCAGCGCGTTGCGCAGTTCGCCATCGAGCACCGAGACGCCCTGGTACTGCACGTTGAGTGCGTCGAGGTGGAACGCGACGCGGCTGCGCCCCGACTGCTTGGCGCGCCCCAGCGCGATCTCGGCGGCGCGGGCCAGTGACGCGGCATCGGTGCCGTCGTCCGGGTACAGGGCGATGCCGATGCTGGCGCCGATATGCACCGGGCTGCCGTCGAGGTCGAAGCGCTGCGACAGCGACTGGATGAGCTTGCGCGCCAGCGCCGCGCTGTCGCCGGCGGCGCGCAGTTCGGGCAGCATCACGGCGAACTGGTCGCCTTCGATGCGCACGACGACGTCGTCCTCGCGCACGTGGTTGCGGATGCGACGCGCCACCTGGGCCAGCAGGCGGTCGCCGCCGGCGTGGCCAAAGCGCTCGTTGATCTGCTTGAAGTGGTCCAGGTTGATCCACAGCACCGCGGCGATCGACTGCGCGCGCTGCGCGCCGGCCAGTTGTTCGGCGAGCAGCAGCGGGAAGGCGGCGCGGTTGGGAAGTCCGGTGAGCGCATCGACGTAGGCGAGCGTACGCAGCTTCTCGACGCGGTCGGCGCCGCGCAGGCCCGCGTTCAGGCGCCCGGCGATGCCGCCCAGCAGCGCGATCTGGGCCGCGGAGATCTCGATCGGCTCGCGGTGCCCGGAAACCATGACACCCCAGGCGCCGCCGTTGCCGACGATCGGCAGCACGTGGAAGTGGCGCACGCCGTAGTCCTGGCGCAGGCGTGCTTCGAAATCGGAGGGGAACGGCGCCGGCGAGGCCTTGCGCGAAGGCGTCGACGGGATGCGCCGGCGCAGCTCGGGCGTCATCTCCAGTACATGGCTGTCGATGCGATTGCGCTGGCCCCGGCGCAGGATGTAGATGGGCATGGAATCGGACCTTTCGGTCTCCAGCAGCCCGAGTATCGCGATATCGGCCTGCATCACGGTGCGCTGGCCGCGCAAGGCGTTGCGGATCAGTTCGCCCACGTCCATGCGCGTCAGCACCGTCTCGTCCATCTGCGCCAGCACGCCTTGCACGGCGAGGCTGGCACCGATCTCCCGGGCCTCCAGCGGGGCCAGCGCCAGCGGGTCGGCCGGCCCCTTGCGCGCGCCCGTCGGCTCGGCGGCGGGAAGGGACTGGCGCTCGGAGCGGCGCGCCGAAGCGCGCGCCGCCGCCAGGCGCCGGACGGCGATCTCACCGTGCACCAGCGCCAGCAGGACGGCGGCGGCGGCGGCGCCCAGGGCTACGGTTTGCGCCTGGCCGATCAGCGCGTCGCTGAGCAGCGAGCGCGCGTTCAGCCAGGCGACGAGCACCGCCAACGGCAGCTCGGCCAGGGCGACGAAAACCACCATCGTGCGCACGCCGATCGCCGTGCGAAAGCCGGTAAGCGGAAAAATCTTCATGACGCCAGCAACCCCAGGATATGCGCGGACCCGGGCCGGATCCCGCCGATGTTCACTGGAGAAGGTTGCCGCTACTGCGGCCCGCGCGATCGCCGTTGCTGGCGGGGAAAGACGGCGCAAATTCCCCCGGGCGCGGCCCGGGCTAGCGCTTGACGCCGCCCAGCAGGGCCGCGCGCCGCACGGGCTTGCGCTCGATGCCGGGCTCGCTCGCCGCTTCGGCCGGCGGCAGCGAGGCCGGGGCCACGGCCGCAGCCGCGCCGCTGCCGGCTGCGCTGGGTTCGTAGGGCTTGAGAAAGAAGTCGTCCACCGGCGCCGGCCCGGAGGCACGCGGCCGCTCGCGCGCCGGGGCGGCGTGGCGCTCCTCGCGCACGCGCCCGCGTCCCTCGCCGCGTCCCTCGCCGCGTCCCTCGCCGCGGGCCGGGCTGCGGGCGCGCGGCCCGTCGGCGGCCGGTGACGCACCCTCGCGCTCGCCTGCCGCACGGCCCGTGCGCACAGGCAACGTGACCGTGGCGACCTGGATCGGGGACTTGGTGAGTTTTTCGATGGCGGCGACCGCCTTGTCGTCGGCGCCGCAGGCGATCGTGATGGCCAGGCCGGATGCCCCTGCCCGTCCGGTGCGGCCGATGCGGTGGACGTAGTCCTCGGGCGCAAACGGTACGTCGAAGTTGATGACGCCCGGCAGTTCGGTGATGTCGAGGCCGCGGGCGGCGACGTCGGTGGCCACCAGCACGCGGATCGTCCCGGCCTTGAAGGCCTCGAGCGCCTTCATGCGCTCGTCCTGGGTCTTGTCGCCGTGGATGGCATCGGCGTTGATGCCGTCGCGCTGCAGCTCGCGCGCCAGGCGGCGCGCGCCGATCTTGGTGTTCATGAAGACCAGTACCTGCGAGAGATCGCGCTCACGCAGCAGGGCCATCAGCGCCGCGCTCTTCTCGGACTCGTGCACGCGCACCAGCTCCTGGCGCACGTTGGTGGCCGTCGAGTTGCGCTGCGCGACCTCGACCAGGACCGGCGCATTGAGGAAGTTGGCCGCCAGCCGCTTGATCTCCTCCGAGAAGGTGGCCGAGAACATCAGGCTCTGGCGCTCGCGCGGCAGCAGTTGCAGGATGCGCGAGATGTCCGGCAGGAAGCCCATGTCGAGCATGCGGTCGGCTTCATCGAGCACCACGGTCTGGACCTGGCCCAGCGAGGTGTTCTTCGACTGCAGGTGGTCGAGCAGCCGTCCCGGCGTGGCGACGATGACCTCCACGCCGCCGCGCAGCGCCTGGGTCTGCGGGTCCATGTCGACGCCGCCGAAGACCACCGCAACGCGCAGCGGCGTTTGCGCCGCGTATTGCTGCACGTTGGTGGCGACCTGGTCGGCGAGCTCGCGCGTCGGCGCCAGGATGAGCGCGCGTACCGGGTGGCGCGCCGGCGACATGCTCGTGCTGGCGTAGGGCAGCAGCTTGTTGAGGATCGGCAGCGCGAAACCCGCGGTCTTGCCGGTGCCCGTCTGGGCCGCGCCCATGACGTCCTTGCCGCTCATGACGATCGGGATCGCCTTGGACTGGATCGGCGTCGGCTTGAGGTAGCCCAGGGAGCGCACGGCGGCGACCAGGCGAGGGTCGAGGCCGAAATGATCGAAGTCGGAGTAGTCGGACATCACGCGCAGCTTGCCCGGGACCCGGGGGTGCGTGCCCTGAGTATCGGGCGCCCGGCTGGAACGGGTGGTGGTTTACACATCGCCTATATGTTACTCGCTCCGGCGCCGGGACCGCCGGAGGCCGGGACGGGGCCGGGCCGGGGACCCGCCGGGCCGCCGGGCCACCGCCCGGCAGCACGGGTCAGTAGAGATTGAACACGACACCGGAGCGGCTCGCCTCGACGATCTCGATGATCTTGCCCTGGATGCGGATCTGGCGCGCCAGGCGCATGTCGACGACGATGTCGCGCGTGTCCGGCGGCAGCGCCGCGGTGCGCGGGGCGGCCGGATCGCCCGGCGGCGGGTTCATCGGGACCGGGGGTCCGGCGATCGCGTCGACGTCGTGCCGCCGGAACACCGCGCGTCCGTTGGCATCGAGGCCGACGTAGCGCAGCTCCACCGTCGCGGTTTCCTTGTGCTGGGACGCCAGGTTGGTGAACCAGCTGCTCTTTTTTTCCGCCGGCGGACCCAGGCGCAACACCAGCTCGCCGGCACCGGCGTAGCCCTCGCCGTCGGGCCGGTTGGACACCGGGCCGGTCGCGGTGATGGACGCGATCGATGCACAGGCGCTCAGCAGCACCGGGACGAGCGCCACCACGATGCGCGTGCGCATCGCCGGCAGGCGGCGGTGGTCCACGGTATGCGGGGCGCGCGGCGCGATGGCGCCGCCAGCCCGCTGGGCAACTGGGTTCATGGACGCATGGTAGAAGCGCCGGCGCCAGGCAAAGACACGAACAGTCCGCGCTACTTCGTCCTAATCCGCGGATCGGCCGGCCGGCCTCGACGCGAGCCGATGAAGCCGCGAATCGCGCGCAAATCGACCGACTTATCCCCGCATTTCGGCGCACCGCGAGCGTCGATGATCGTATTCGACCACATCGTCGAACCAGGAACAGGTGCGCAACATGAATTCCCGAACGTCCGGTTTCACCCTGGTCGAAGCCGCCATCGTGCTGCTGATACTGGGCCTGCTGCTGGGCGGCGTGTTGCGCGGCCAGGAACTGATCTTCAACAGCAAGATCAAGGCCTCGTTCAACCTGACGCGCGAGGTTTCGGCAGCGATGAACGCCTACCTGGAGCGCTATGGCCAGTTGCCCGGCGACGACCCGCAGGCCGCGCAGCGCTTCCCGTCGGCCGTGCCGCTGCCGGTCAACGGCAATGGCGACCGCAACATCCCCGACGAAGGCGGCTGCGTGGGCGGCACCAGCACGCACGAGCAGTGCGAAGCGCTTTACGAGTTGCGTCTGGCCGGCTTCCTGCCGGGCACCGGCCGGGGACCGATACGCACGCCATTCGGTGGCGAGGCCGAGATCGGCGGCGCCGGTTATTACGTCCCCAACATGGGTAATGCGCTGGGCATGGCCTTCAGCAACAGCCAGATGACGGTCCGGGCGGCCAGCGCGATCGACAGCGCGTTCGACGACGGAAAGCCGGGCAGCGGCAACTGGCAGTGCAAGGGGACGCCGGCCTATGACATGAGCCAGCCGAACGACAAGGTCGGCGGCTGGTGCGTGATGCGCTTCTAGGCTGGCCCGTCGTCGCCCCGGACACCCGTCCACGGTGGCGCAGCAGGCGGCCCGGCAAGCCTGCATTACAGTACGGCCTCCAAAGAACGATCACTTCACCGCGCGGGCAAGCCTGCAGGCCTGTGTCTGGCCCTTCACGCCGCCCGTCGTCGGTTAGCAGCCGGACGCCTGGACCATGACACCGATCACCACCATCGAGGACCTGCGCCGCCTGGCGCAGCGGCGCGTGCCGCGCATGTTCTACGACTACGCCGACTCGGGCTCGTATACCGAGGGCACCTACCGCTCCAACGAGGAGGCGTTCGCGCGGCTGCGGCTGCGCCAGCGCGTGGCGGTGGACATCGCCCACCGCAGCACGCGCGCGCGCATGATCGGCACCGACGTGGCCATGCCCGTGGCGCTGGCGCCGACGGGGCTGACCGGCATGCAGCACGCCGACGGCGAGATCCTGGCCGCCCGCGCCGCCGAGCGCTTCGGCGTGCCGTTCACGCTCTCAACGATGAGCATCTGCTCGATCGAGGATGTGGCGGCGGCGACGACGGCGCCGTTCTGGTTCCAGCTCTACGTGATGCGCGACCGCGGCTTCGTCGAGCGCCTGATCCGGCGCGCGCAGCAGGCCGGCTGCAGCGCGCTGATGCTCACGCTGGACCTGCAGGTCATCGGCCAGCGCCACAAGGACGTGCGCAACGGCCTGTCGGCGCCGCCCAAGATGCGCCCGGGCACGATCCTGGACCTGCTCACCAAGCCGCGCTGGTGCCTGGGCATGCTGGGTACGCCGCGGCGCCAGTTCGGCAACATCGTGGGACACGTCGAGGGCGTGGACGACATGAGCTCACTCTCCGCGTGGACCGCGCAGCAGTTCGATCCTTCCCTCAACTGGAAGGACGTCGAGTGGGTCAAGCGGACCTGGGGCGGCAAGCTGATCCTCAAGGGCATCATGGACCCCGAGGATGCGCGCCTGGCGGTCGAGAGCGGCGCCGACGCGCTGGTGGTGTCCAACCACGGCGGCCGCCAGCTCGACGGCGCGCCCAGCAGCATCGACGCGCTGCCGGCGATCGCCGCCGAGGTCGGTGGCCGCATGGAGGTCTGGATGGACGGCGGCATACGCTCGGGCCAGAGCGTGCTCAAGGCGCTGGCCCTGGGCGCCAAGGGCACGATGATCGGCCGGCCGTTCCTCTATGGCCTGGGCGCGATGGGCGAGGCCGGCGTGCGCACCTGCCTGGACCTGCTGCAGAAGGAACTGGACGTGACGATGGGCTTTTGCGGCTGCACGCGCATCGAGCAGATCGATCGGCGGATCATCCTCGATTAGGCCCCGATCGGCCGCCTACCCGTCGGCACGGACGGCCGGTCCCCTCATCAGATGGAGACCCCATCGAGCACGTCGGCGCAGTCCATGCGCAAGGTGCCGTTGTCGTCGAACACCAGGCCATTGAAGCGGAGCACACTGCCGACGCCGATAGGAGCGGAGTTGAGCATGTGGGTGCCGGCGTCAGCGTAGACGAAGACCGTGGCAGGATCGAGCAGCGAACTGGTCTGCCCGCCCTGGACGGCGAGTGTCGGGAAAAGATCGTACGAGGCCAGCGCCACCGTATAGACGGTGAAGGCGCCGGAGGTGGAGGTCGCCACGACGGTTCCGTCGATCACCTGCGGCAGCAGCGTGATGGTCGCCGCCGGGTCGACGTTGGGTCCGGTGAAGTAGAGTTGATGATTGGTGACCAGCACATTTTGCCCGGGGACGAGGGTCGTGGCGTTGAAACTGGCGGTGAACGGCAGGTTCACAAGGTTCGTCAAGCTGCTCGAGGTCTGGTAGAGCGCGGTCGCGGGGTTCACGTTCCAGCCGTCGCTGATCCCGTAACTGAAGGGCGCAGCGACCGCGCCCTGGTCCAGCAGCGGGCCGAGGTAGATCACCGGCGCATTGGCGTCGACGAATATGACCGGGCCATGGAAAGTGGACAGCGATGTCGGATTGGCGTCGGGTACCGCGACCCGGGTCGCCAGCAGCGCGCCATCCGGGCCTATGGCCATGTCGGCGACGATCGGCATCCCCGCGGCGATCGCTGAAACACCACTGACGCCCACATAGACGGTGCTGGCGTTCGTACCCAGCGACCAGGCTATGTTGTCCTCCGACGTCATCCCGATCCGGCCCGCCGCGGCATCGACCGAGGACACGAGTCCGACCAGGTTCGTCGCGTTGCCGTTGGCGCTGCTGCTTGGCACCGGGGCCAGAGGGGCCGGTGCCAGCGTGAAGCTCGGTGCCAGCGCCGTCGACGCAGCGACGCCACCCTGGCTCGTATAAACGTTCGCGCACGATGAGAAAACGGCCGACTCGGCCGCCTGCAGGCTCAACACCAGGGCGGTGCTCGCAGCCCCGACCGTGATGGGCGCGGGAAGCTTGACCACCGCGTTCAAGTTCGCACCACCATATTCCGCGGTGTCGAGGCCGCCCGAGGACTCCAAGGTCACGCAGGTGAAGGTGGCATTCGCAATGCCGATCGCGGCCGAGACATAGACGTCCTGCGGGACGGTAGCCGTCAGCAGCGGTGCGAGGTTGCCGTTCAGGTGCAGAAATTCCGCGCTCTGCGGGCTGGAAAATACGGTGACCGTATGACCTGCAGCGTTGGTCAGTGTTAGCTTGTTCATCGTCACCGTGAACTGGGACTGCCGATCGTTGCTCGTGCTCGACAGCAGTACCGCGACCGAGCCGTATTGCACGGGCTGCGCGGCCGGCGCCGGCTCGGACATGCCGGAGCTCCCGCCCGAGCAGGCGCCCAGTAGCGCGGCGATCCCCGACACGACCAGGCATCCGAATACACGGCCCGGGGCCGCCAGCGGGACATCGCGGGTAGACGCGTACGGCGCCCGGACCTCGGCGGTGGTTGCGCCTGCCTCGGAACGATCCAAGCAGGTTTCGAAGTACGAGCAGCGGCTGAGCAGCATACGTGGCTCCCGGGGACATCGTCAGTGGTCGCGCGAAAGTGTATGACCGCATGGCTTGCCCGGGCAAGCAGCGCAAGGCTTTATGACGTGTAACGGCCATTTAGCCTTGTCGCTAAGTGAAGCCTTCTGCGCAGGGCATACCGACGTCAAGCTTGCGAATCCTCCACGCCGGCGAGTTGCAGGTCATCGCTCAGGCGCTGGCCTGGTCGTGGAGGAGTTGGTGACTTTTACCAATCCCCGGACGGCCGGTCATGTGAAGCTGGAGGCGCTGCTCAGAGCCTTGCCGCGGACCGTAGTCAGCGCCGTCGAGTCGTTCACGCGAAAGCCACCGCGTTTCCTCAAGCTGGGCATATCGACGGCAATTGGGGCACGCTTGCGGGTGCCCTAATCCTATCTACTCGCGATCGACGCCCCGCCGGCAACACGTACCGATCCCTTGGCGACAGCAGCCGGCTCCGGTTTTGGGCGCCAATTCCGCGGCTGGCCGGTAAACCATGATGATATCCTGGGAAAAGATGGCGTCGGCATTTCTGCGTCGTCGACACCTGGAGCTCCCCATGCGCAAC
>Ga0116231_10006171_pt1 | contig 23078 bp, 26 predicted proteins | sample S1TSphgellanicum_2_FD_89695 | JGI IMG/M metagenome (GOLD analysis project Ga0116231, IMG submission 89695) | Host-associated microbial communities from peat moss isolated from Minnesota, USA - S1T2_Fd - Sphagnum magellanicum MG | ecosystem: Host-associated > Plants > Peat moss > Unclassified...
AGCAAATATTTCCCCGACCTCCTAACCCTCACCGGCGACACCGGCGCCCGCAACATCCTGATCGAAAACATGGAATCCGTCGCCGAAATCCCCTGCCCCACCAACACCATCCTCCGCGACTTCGACACCGCGGAAGCCCTGACCACCCTCTTCACGAACCAAATTTGAACCCAACCCACCGCCCGCCCCACGTCATGCCAGCGCATGCTGGCATCCACGCCTTTCTCTCAAAAGGCACAAAAGGTCTGGCGAGTAAGTCAAATCGCCAATCGGTGCTATAGCCGACCGCATCCGCCCATCGTTGGTGACCTTACTCGGCAAGGCAGAACAACCATGACAAATGACATCACCGAAGGCACCGGCAACGTCTTCGCCGATCTTGGCTTTCCCGACGCCGCCGACCGGCAGACGAAGACCCGGCTGGCGATGGCGGTAAATGCCATCCTGAAGGAACGCCGTCTCAAGCAGGCCGAAACGGCGGCGATCCTGGCGATTCCGCAGCCAAAAGTCTCCGCGCTCGCCAATTACCGGCTGGACCATTTTTCGGTCGAAAAACTGATGAAATTTCTCAACGCCCTCAATCAGGACGTCGAGATCATCATCCGTCCCAGCCGGGAGGAAGTCGGACATATTTCGGTATTCGCGCTCAGCTAACCTTTGGCGTCGAAGTCCACCCCGCGAAATGCGTCACAAACCGCACCGCCGTCTCCACCAGCCTTTCGGCCACCACGTGACCTAATTCCGCCGAAGCCAACCGTAACGCCGCCACCAAAAAATCCTTCGGAACATCCACAAACTCCGCCGGCACATCCACCGGCACGCCCTCAAACTCCACCGTCCCAAACCCCGAAACCGGCAGCCCCAGCATCGTGCCGGCAGCCTCCGGCTCACAAGCCCCGGCCACAAAATCCGGCCGCAACGCCCGCGTCAGCGACAAAATTGGCTCCCCCCCATGCCCAAACCGCCCGCCCGCGACAGACACCTCACGCTCCATCAGCACCCTTGCCACCTTCCACAAATAAAACGACGGCACCACCACCCCCCGCGCCAGCCTTACCGCCAGCGTCACCTCATGGATCACTGGCGCATTCCCCCCATGCCCGTTCAAGATCACCACGCGGGTAAAACCCTGCCGGAAAAACCCCTCCAACAAATCCGTCAGCACCGCCCGGAACGCGGCGGCGGAAATCGCCATCCCCCCCGGCCCCGCGCCAAAATAATCCGCCACCCCGAATGGCAGCGCCGGCGCCGCAAAGGTCAGCACACCGGAAGCGGTACATTTTTCCGCAATCCGCCCGGAGAAAAAATCCGCCAGCACAAAATCCCCCATCGGCGCGCCCGGCCCATGGTCCTCAACGCTCCCCAGCGGCAGCAGCAAAACGGGGTTTTGCGCCGCCACCGCGCCAAACGCCGCCGCCGAAACATCCGCGATTCGTTGATTATTTAACTCGCCACCCATAAGACACCTCCATCACTTCAGTTTATCTCCGAATCGGAAGACAACATGCAGCAGATTGTGCCCGTTATCCTCTCCGGCGGCTCCGGAACCCGTCTCTGGCCGGTCTCGCGCAAAAGTTTTCCAAAACAATTCTGGCCCCTCATCGGCCAAAACTCCCTGCTGGCCGAAACCGCCCTGCGCGCCACGGGCGAAAAATTCACCCCCCCCATCATCGTCACCAACCAGGACCACCGTTTCGTGGTCGCCGAGCAGCTGCGTGAAGCTGGCATCAAAGACCCCAGAATCCTGCTGGAGCCGGCCGGCCGCAATTCTGCCCCCGCGATCGCCGCGGCCGCTTTGCTCGCCGCCGAAACCAACCCGCGCGCCATCCTCTGGATCATGCCCGCCGACGCCGCCATCACCGACCTTCCCGCCTTGCATAAGGCCATCGGCCAAGGTGCGGCCGCCGCCGCGGCGCAAAAATTCGTCACCTTCGGCATGAAGCCCACCGCGCCTGAAACCGGCTACGGCTATATCGCCCAGGGCCCGGCCCTGGAAAACCTCGAAAACGCCTTCCAGCTCGCCCGCTTCATCGAAAAACCGGACGCCGAGAAAGCCGCCCAGCTGATCACGGACCCGAAAAATTTCTGGAATTCCGGCATGTTCATGTTCACCGCGGAATTTTTGCTCGCCGAAATGGAGCGCCTGGCCCCGGACATCCTCACCGCCGTCCGCGCTTCGCTGCAATCGCGCACATCGGATCTCGACTTCATCCGCCTCGGGCCCGAATTTTCCGCCGCCCCGGGCATCTCCATCGACTACGCCATCGCCGAAAAAACCGCGCAGGCCGCCGTCGTCCCCGCTGCCATCGGCTGGTCCGATGTCGGCTCCTGGTCCGCGCTGGCCGACATCGCCCCCAAAGACGCGGCCCAAAACACCGCCCTCGGCGACACAGTCCTCATCGACACCAAAAATTCCTACGCCCGCTCCGACGGCATCGTCACCGCCCTGCTTGGCGTGGAAAACATCGTCGTCGTCACCACCAAGGACGCCGTCCTGGTCGCCCACAAGGACCACACCCAGGACGTCAAAAAAATCGTCGAGGCCCTCAAAGCCCAAAAACGCCCGGAAGCCGATTCGCATAACCGCATGTACCGCCCCTGGGGTTTTTACGAGAGCCTGATCCATGGCGACCGGTTCCAGGTCAAACGCATCGTCGTCCTGCCCGGCGAAAAACTCTCCCTGCAAAAACATTTTCACCGCTCGGAACACTGGGTCGTCGTCGCCGGCGTCGCCCTGGTCACCCGCGACGCGCAAACCCAGCTGGTGCATGAAAATGAGAGCATCTACCTGCCCGTCGGCGCCATCCACCGCATGGAAAACCCCGGCAAAATCCCGCTCACCCTGATCGAAGTCCAATCCGGCCCGTATCTGGGGGAAGACGACATCATCCGCTTCGAAGACACTTATGGAAGAAGTTAACAGTTGTCAGTGGTCAGTGGTCAGTGGTCAGATGCCCTCTGACCACTGACCACTGACCACTGACAACTGACCACTGTTAACTATCTTTCTTGACACCCAGCCCCATAGGTGTAACAAAATCCTGACCCTCTCATAAGTAAACTTATGTTTACACAAAACTAGGTTTAAATGTGGGCGGGACAACAGGAGGGAGAGGGTCGCCTAGGGAGACGGCAGCAATTCATCTTAAACGAGCGCCACTTGTGACGTTTCCCGCCCGGACAAGGCGGGAAGAGGCTTTGCTGCGCAGATCAGCGTGGACAATACGAGGATTTCCGAAGACGGGCGGCGCGATCTTTCCAACAAACGAGGTGGCTGAACGACGTGCGGTGTTGCACGGCCTGAGCTTAACGGGCTTTGAATTGGAAGGAGTTTTGTATGAGTATTGACGACCCAACCCGGGTCTGGCCAACCGGCCTGACGATTCCGGAATCCGAAGAACTGCACAAGCACGTCATCGACGGCGCGCGCGTGTTCTTCGCCATTTCCCTGTTCGCGCATCTGCTGGCGTATATCTATTCGCCATGGCTGCACTAAGGGGGGCGGAGACAAATGAACCAAGGTAGAATCTGGTGCGTGGTCAACCCGACCGTCGGGTTGCCACTCTTGATCGGCAGCGCGGCCGTGACCTCGCTGATCGTCCATGCCTGTGTGATGTCCCACACCGACTGGATGTCCACCTACTGGGAAGGTGACTACGGCAAAAAAGCCGTCTCGATGAACACCGAGCCGGCCACCGTATCCAAGTCGAATGCCGCCTTCACGATGACGGTCGCGCCCGTAAGCGCCACCGCCGCCGCGCCGGCGTCCTTCGTCATCACCGTCACGCCCAACGCCAACACCACGCAGACCGCTCAACTCGCCGCCCCGGCGCCGGTGAGAACGGCCAGCACAAACTGAAGAAAGCAGTTCTTTTTTGAAAAAAAGAACCAAAAAACTTTTGCTCCTGGTGCAGTGGGGACCGGCTGGGGCCAGCTCCCGCGGCCTGGGGAGCAAAAGTTTTTTTGCTTCTTTTTTTTCAAAAAAAGAAGTTCTTCCTTCCTTCCTCGCTTCAGGGGACTGGTCCTTCCGGTCCCCTGAATCTTCCCGTCCATGAACCGCCTCAGCCAAAAAGCCATGACTTTCTGGGCCGCGGCCGGCAGCCGCTATCTGCCCTTCGCCGACGCCGCCACGCCGGACCTGCCTTTATCCCGCCTGCTGCGCCTTTCGCTGTTCCAGGTCTCCGTCGGCATGGCGCTCACTTTGCTTATCGGCACGCTCAACCGCGTGATGATCGTGGAGCTCGGCGTGCCCGCCTCGCTGGTCGGCGTCATGATCGCGCTGCCCCTCGTCTTCGCCCCGTTCCGCGCCCTGATCGGATTTAAGTCAGACATCCACGTTTCCGCCCTCGGCTGGAAGCGCGCCCCGTTCATTTTCCGCGGCACCATGATCCAGTTCGGCGGCCTGGCCATCATGCCCTTCGCGTTATTGGTGCTCTCCGGCGGCGGCGACGCGTCGCGCGTCCCCGCCTGGGTCGGCTGCGCCGCGGCCGGCATTTCCTTCCTGCTCACCGGCGCCGGCCTACACACCACGCAGACCGTCGGCCTCGCTTTGGCGACGGACCTGGCGCCGCCGGAATCCCAGCCGAAGGTTGTGGGCTTGATGTATGTCATGCTGCTGTTCGGCATGATCGTCAGCGCGCTCTCCTTCGGCGCCTTTCTGTCGGATTTTTCGCCCTTCCGCCTGATCCAGGTCATCCAGGCCGCCTCCGCCCTCACCCTCGTCCTCAACGCCACCGCGGTCTGGAAGCAGGAGCCGCGCAACCGCGCCGCCGCCACCCGCATCCGCCAGAGCTTTGCCGACTCTTGGGCCCGCTTCATGGAGGGCAGCAACGCCGCCCGCCGCCTGATCATCGTCGGCTTCGGCACCGCGGCGTTTTCCATGGAGGACGTGCTGCTGGAACCCTATGGCGGCCAGGTGCTGCATTTGGCCGTGGGCCAGACCACGCGCCTGACCGCCACACTGGCGGTCGGCGGCCTGTTCGGCTTCGGCCTGGCCTCAAAAGTGCTGTCCCGCGGCGCGGACCCGTTCCGCATGGCCGCCTATGGCTGCCTGGCCGGCCTGCCCGCCTTCCTGCTGGTCATTTTCGCCGCACCCGAAAATTCGCTCTGGATGTTCGCCTTCGGCACCTTCCTCATCGGCTTCGGCGCCGGCCTGTTCGGCCACGGCACGCTCACCGCCACCATGCGCTCCGCCCCCAAAACCCAGACCGGCCTGGCCTTGGGCACCTGGGGCGCGGTGCAGGCCACCGCCGCCGGCCTCGCCATCGCGCTCGGCGGTATTTTCCGGGATTCAGTCGCGCACGCCTTCCCGCACGCCGGCCTCGGCCCCGCCACCGGCTATGATGTCGTGTATTCTCTGGAAGTTTTGCTGCTGCTCGCTACACTGCTGTCCATGATCCCCCTCCTGCGCCGTCCCGCGATCACCGCCCCAAGCGCCGCCCGCCCGAAAGGAAGCCCCTATGAAACTCTCCCGCCTCTACGCCACCGCTAAAGACGCCGAAGCGGCCGCCGGCGCGCTCATTGAGGCCGGGTTTCGCGCAGGCGATTTCGAGATCGTCACGGCGGACGCCAAGGGCTGGATCAGCAAGGAGACGCTGATGGGCAAGGAGGTGAGCAAAACCAACGCCGCCGCCTATGCCGAGGCGCTGCGCGCCGGCAGAATCCTGCTCCTGGTCAACCCGCTGCTCGGCTACGCCGAAGCCGCCGAAAAAGTCCTGGCCGCCCCCCGCGGCACCGAAAACGCCACCGCCACGGTCGGCTTCGAAGGCACCACCTGGGACGAAGCCACCCCGATTTCCTCCGCCCTCTTCCTCCCTGTCCTCTCCAAAAACCCCACCCCCTTCGGCACCTTCTGGAATGTGCCCACCCTGCTGAAGAACTACTGGTTCTTCTCCGACATTTTCGGCGGCAAACTGTTGTCCCGCAAACCCTCACCCCTTTCCGACAGCCTAGGCTGGAAAACCCTGCTCACCGACCCCGCCCCGTTCTCCTCGCTGCTGAAAATGAAGGTTTTGACAAAAGGGTAAAAGAAGACCTGCGATTGAAATTTTCGCCCAAAAACCCGTTGCCATGGCTGCGGCGGTGGGCAAAAGGACGGTCTTCGCCGGCATCAGAAGCGACGAAAAACGGCGGCCCTACCAGCGCCCAGGACGCGTTTTCAGTCCCTTTCCCACTCGAATTCGCCATCGCCCAAACACCGGTTTCGGCGCAAGCCAGCAACACCAGAGCCAAAGAAGCCTGGAAAACGGCAATCGGTCACAAAGCACAGGCAAGAATCAACCAAGTGCGGGAGCAATATTTTCTTGACGAGCGGCCTCTCATGGCGACCATCTTTTATTTCCCGCCCTCGCGCATGGCGGGGGACATCGATAATATCGTTAAACCAATCCTCGATGGCATGGTAAGAATCGCCTACCTTGATGACCATTGTATCGAAAGGGTCGTTGTGCAGAAATTTGAGCCTGGCGTCGCCTGGCTATTCGCCTCGCCGACCGAGACCCTCGAATCAGCGATTCAGATGGAAAAACCAGCCCTTTATGTACGTCTGGAAGACGATTTGACCTGGAGAAGCGCCTCATGACGCCGATTGCCGTGGATGTGGAGCGCGCGGCCCTTGAGAGCGTTCGAGAGAATTTCGAATCGAAAGGCTACAATTTCGTCGCCGATCCGCGCCCAGATCAGTTGCCGCCTTTTCTGGCCGGTCACCTTCCCGACGCGATCGCGACGAATGCGCACGACCACGTCATCATCGAAGTGAAGCGGCGGCACCCGAATCAGCCACGGGTTTCAATCGCTGAGCTGACCCGGGAGATACCACCCGGAAGCGGCTGGCGCTATGTTCTTGTGTATGCCGGTCAAGACCCAGATGAGTTCATCGAACTTTCGCGTCCCAAAAGATCCCAAATTGAAGAAGCCATCAAGGAAATCCATAGCCTGCAAGAAGCAGGGCATAGCCGGGCCGCCCTGACGGCATGCTGGTCGCTCCTCGAAGCGCTGGCGCGGCGCCTCGATCCAGAGGATATCAACGCATCACGCCGCCCGCTTTCACCGATCCAAACCGTTGAGCGACTCGCGATGGACGGGCAGCTAAGTGAAGAGGATTCGAAGCGTCTCCGTGCTCTGGGTTCCGTTCGAAATTCAGTCGTTCATGGGGATCTGAATGTTCGCGTGTTGCCCGACGATCTTCACTTCATGGTTGAGAAAATTGAACTCATTAACGCGCAACTCGCGCATGAATAAACCATATACAGCTACCTCCTCAGGCGGCAGTTCAAGGGTCGCTCCGCCATAAAATCGTCCGGCACATCCACATCCCGCATAAACGCAAAAAAATCCCCCCATTCCGCCGCCCCAGGCCGGCGAGATAAAATCACATCCCCCGTCACCGAATCCTGCGTCGCAAAAACCTCGCTGCCCTCAAACCGGAATTCCGCCGGCAGCCGCACCGCCTGGCTCGCCCCATTCCGGAACAGCTTCGCCACCTTCGTCACCCGCATCGCCGCCTCTCCGCCCGTCTATACGTCGATCTATATACCCCGGAAACCGGCGCGTCTTGCGCTATTTCGGCCGCTTCCCGATCTGCTTGTCCACAAACCGCCGACTCTCCTGCAGAATCCGCTTCTTCTGCAACGCCTCGGTCCCGTCCGGCCCCACCACGATCGGCGACTCCTCATACCCCGCGCAAATCCCCCCAGGCGGATAAATGAAAGCCTTGAAACCACCGGCATAAGGGTGCAGGTCGATCCGGTGCTCACGATAAAAATATGTCGCGACGTCAAACATCTTCACTCTTCAAGCCGCAAACTTGCGCGCTTCCTCTGGGGTTCTGAGGGTCAGAGATAGTGCATGCAGGCCGGTCGAAAACTCCGCCGCCAACAATTCATGCACCAGCCGCGACCGCTCCACCCGCGAAACCCCGGCGAACGCCGCCGACACCAGCGTCACATGAAAATGCGTCTCCCCATCCGCATGCCCAATCCGCCCCGCATGGCCGGCATGCATGGCGCTCTCGTCGCGCAATTCAAATTTTTCCGGCGGAAAGGAAGCGGTCAAAACATCCTCGATTCGCTGCGCCCTCGTCGTCATATGAGCCATTTCCTCGTGTTTGAAGAATGCCTGTTGCCAAGCCATCGCGTGGTGGCACATTAGGGACATGAACCCGCCGCGGCGCAAGCCGAAAGCTTTTGACCCCGATCCCGACGCCCCCGGCCAGCTCTGCGCCGCCCCCGGCTGCGGCCTGGCGGGCGAATACCGCGCGCCCAAATCGCGCGACCATTTGCGGGAATTTTATTGGTTCTGCCTGGACCATGTCCGCGCGTACAACGCCGCCTGGGATTTCTACAAGGGCATGTCCCCCGGCGAAATCGAGTTTCTGGTGCGCCAGGACACGTCCTGGCAGCGCCCCACCTGGCCGCTCGGCCGGCTCGGCCAAACGAGGATGGACGAGACGCTGGAAGCCGAACTCCACGCCTTCAACTTCGGCGCCCGCGCCGCCCCGCCCAAACCCGCCGCGCCGCCGGAGCTGCGGGACGCGCTCAGCGTGCTCGACCTCGCCTGGCCGGTCTCGCTCGATGCGGTCAAAACGCGCTACAAGGAACTCGCCAAGCGCCACCACCCCGACGCCAATGGCGGCGACAAGACTTCCGAAGAAATTCTCAAATCCGTCAACCTTGCCTATGCCACCCTGCGTGGCAAACTCGTGGCACCCATGGCGCCGCAGGAAGCGGCGGAGTAATCCGGACCACCAACAGGATTTTGTCTGATGAATAACGTAGCCACCCTCGCCGAAAACCGGCCCGCCACGGCGGCGATCTCCGTGCCCGACACCAAGGTGAAGGTGCGCGACATTTTTGGCATCGACAGCGACCTGGAAGCCCCCGCCTTCTCGGTCAAAACCGAGCACGTGCCGGAAACCGACACGGCCTATCAGTTCGACCGCGAAACCACGCTCGCCATCCTCGCCGGCTTCGCTTTCAACCGCCGCGTCATGATCCAAGGCTATCACGGCACCGGCAAATCCACCCATATCGAGCAGATCGCCGCGCGCCTCAACTGGCCCTGCATCCGCGTCAACCTGGACAGCCACATTTCCCGCATCGACCTCATCGGCAAAGACGCCATCGTCCTGAAAGACGGCAAACAGGTCACCGAATTCCGCGAAGGCATTTTGCCCTGGGCGCTACAGCACCCCTGCGCGCTGGTGTTCGACGAGTACGACGCCGGCCGGCCGGACGTGATGTTCGTGATCCAGCGCGTGCTGGAAGTCGAGGGCAAACTCACCCTCCTCGACCAGAACCGCGTGATCAGACCTCACCCGGCTTTCCGGCTGTTCGCCACGGCCAACACCGTGGGCCTCGGCGACACCACCGGCCTCTATCACGGCACCCAACAGATCAATCAGGGCCAGATGGACCGCTGGAACATCGTCGCCACGCTGAACTACCTGCCGCACGCGCAGGAAGTCGCCATCATCATGGCCAAGCTCGGCGTGGACAAATCCAACACGGCCGAACGCAAACGCATGGAAAGCATGGTCGCCCTGGCGGACCTCACGCGCGCCGGCTTCATCGCCGGCGACATTTCCACCGTCATGTCGCCGCGCACGGTGATCACCTGGGCCGAAAACACCAAAATTTTCGGCGATGCCGGCTTCGCGTTCCGGCTGACGTTTTTGAACAAATGCGACGAGGCGGAGCGGCAGACTGTGGCCGAATACTATCAGCGCTGCTTCAACGAAGAGATTTCAACGGGTTTACTGAGTAAGAAGTAAGAAAGGAGTTCTTTTTTGAAAAAAAGAACCAAAAAACTTTTGTTACCCCCGGCCTTGGAGCGGCCATACTGTGGCCCCTCAAAAGCCGGGGGATATAAAAGTTTTTTGCTTCTTTTTTTTAAAAAAGAAGTTCTTCCTTCCTTATGAGTGACCAAGGCAAAGCCGAAGATTTCAAACGCGCCACGGCGAGCGCGTTGCGCGCCATCGCGCAGACGCCGGACGTGCAGGTGGCCTACCAGCCTGGCCCCTCCGGCCTGGCCGGTAAGCGCGCCCGCCTGCCCTCGCCATCCCGCGCGCTGCCGGCCGCGGAAATGGCCAAGCTCCGCGGCACCGCGGACGCCCTGGCCTTGCGCCTGCGCCACCATAACGACGCCGTCCACGCCGCCCGCGCGCCGAACACGCGCGAAGCGCGCGAGGCCTATGACGCGCTGGAACAGGCCCGCGTCGAAATCGTCGGCTCCGCGCATATGGACGGCGTCTCCGCCAATCTTCGCGGCAAGCTGAACGAGGAATACACCGCCGACGGCCTGGACCGCATGACCAAGCGCGAGCAATTGCCGCTGGTCACGGCGTTGTCGCTGCTGGCGCGGGAGAAAATGGACCCCGCCTCCGTGCCGGAAGCCGCGCGGCAAATTCTGGACCTGTGGCGCGATACCCTGGGCGGCCCGGCGCAGGCGGCGCTGGACGAGCTGGCGGAATCCCGCGCCGACCAGGGCCAGTTCACCCGCAACGCCCGCAAGCTGCTGGCGGCCCTGGACCTGGCCGAAGCCGAAACCGACACCGCCGAGGACGAGGAAGGCGAAGACGGCGACGAAGGCGGTGAAGAGTCCCCGGACCAGAGCAACACCGAGGAAGGCGAAGGCGAGAGTGCCAGTTCCGAGGACGCCATGCTCTCCGCCCAGCCCGAGGTGACCGAAGGCCAGCCGGCCGAAGAGGACCTGCAGGACGACAACGAAGGCGACGATTTTTCCGCCGAGGCCGACGACGCCCCCGCCGGCCCGCAACAGCGCCGCCAGTCCGCCCTTTCCGACGACAGCTCCTCCTACCGCGCTTTCACCCGCGCCTATGACGAGGAAATCGACGCCGACGAGCTCTGCGACCCGGAGGAATTGTCCCGGCTGCGCCAGCAGCTCGACCAGCAACTTCAGCACATGCACGCGGTCGTCGCCAAGCTCGCCAACCGCCTGCAGCGCCGCCTGCTCGCGCAGCAAACCCGCGCCTGGGAATTCGACCTGGAAGAGGGCATGCTGGACTCCGCCCGCCTGTCGCGCATCATCGTCGATCCGCTGCTGGCGCTGACCTATAAGCGCGAACGCGACACCGATTTCCGCGACACGGTGGTCACCCTTCTCATCGACAATTCCGGCTCCATGCGCGGCCGCCCCATCACCGTCGCCGCCATGTGCGGCGACATCCTGGCCCGCACCCTGGAACGCTGCGCCGTCAAAGTCGAAGTTCTCGGCTTCACCACCCGCGCCTGGAAGGGCGGCCAGAGCCGCGAGAGCTGGGTCGCCGCCGGCAAACCCCCGTCGCCGGGCCGTCTAAATGATCTGCGCCACATCATCTACAAGGCCGCCGATACGCCGTGGCGGCGGGCGCGCAAGAATCTTGGGCTGATGCTGCGCGAGGGTTTGCTGAAAGAAAACATCGACGGCGAAGCCCTGCTCTGGGCCTATCGCCGGCTGCTGGCGCGCCCGGAGCACCGCCGCATCCTGATGGTGATTTCCGACGGCGCGCCGGTGGATGATTCCACGCTCTCGGTCAATTCCGGCAACTATCTGGAGCGCCATCTGCGCGACGTGATCCGCGACATCGAGAGCCGCAATTTTGTGGAACTCATCGCCATCGGCATCGGCCACGACGTCACCCGCTACTACCGCCGCGCCGTCACGATCGTGGACGCCGAGGAACTCGGCGGCACCATGATGCGCAAACTGGCCGAACTGTTCGACGAAGACGAAGCCGAAGCCTGGGCCAGAATCGCCGGCCAACGCGCCGCGCTGGTTGTTTGATAATCTAACGGATGGTTAGATAGGTCAGAAACCCTGTCAATTGTGCGTTGACGCACAATTGACAGTATTGCTGACCTATTGTCAGGGTTTTTCGCGCCGGACGATGTTGAACCGGCGCTCAAGATAGAGGCCGCGAATCGCCTCCTGCGCGGCCCGCAGCGCGGCGGGCGGCAAAAAGCCGCAATGAAACACGCCGGGGCGGCCCGGAAAATGCGAAATATCCTCCGGCCAGATGTCCTTGTTGGCCTCACTGACAATCAGCCAAGCCGGCGCGCCGTCCAGGCCGGCGGCGAACTTCACGTTGGCCGCAAGCGCGATGGCGGTATCCTCCGGCCCGGGCGGCGCGTGCGTGACCGGAAGGTACAGCACGCCGGTGCGAAGCGGATCCTCGGGCGCCGGGAACACGGCCGCGATCACGCAGGGGCGATTCTTGCCGGCATCGCCGATCGAGCGCGTCTTCCTGCGGAAAATGTAAGAATACCAGACGATCAAACCGATTTCAGGATTCGGGAGCGGCACTTGCCTCAAATCCCTCCGGCGCAGTCATGCCATCCAGATGGTCGTGCCGCGCATCCATCTTCCCGTTGACCACCAGCTCCACCAGCCATTCCGGCATCTCCTCGACCGACAAGACCTGCTTGTCCCGCCGCTTCAGACGCTCGAATTCCTCCACCGCGATCATCACGACCGACGGCTTGTTGTAGTGCAGCACGACCACCGGTTCTGTTTCGGCTTGTTCACGATACCGGCTGAAATTGCGGCCCGCTTCCGCGGAACTGATTTCGACCATTCGAGGACCCTATTCTAAATATCTGAAAGAAGTTACATAACATAGTCCGCATAATGGCGCGATGTCAAGCATCGCGGTCAGCCGGGACAGGTCTGGGCGAGCGCCTGGACCTGCCGGTCAGGCGCTAAAACCGGGATTTTCAGCATATCAGCCAGCATGCGCGCCACCGCGATGGAATGTTTGAACTGACAAGGCTGCGCCAGATGGTCCGGGCTGTCGTAAAAATCGGCCGGCGGATACCGGCTTTGATTCGGCAACGCTGCGAACGCGGCGCCGTTGGACAAATACAGCGCCCGGACCGCCGCAACCGCGGCCGGTGGCGGCGGCATCGTCGAAAACCCCGTCGGCAGCCCGCCGATCACAATCACCCCCCGCGCCGTTTCCGCCCGCACAAAGGCGGCGATCACCCGCGCGCCGTAGGTCGTCGCATAGACAGCCGGCGCCCCCGCCTTCGCCACCAGCGCCGGCTGCGCGGAGGCCAATGTCGTGCCGATCCGGTCCCCCTGTGCGTCATATTCCGCCGCCAGCGTGCGCGCCGGCGAGATCAGCCGCGCCATCGGCATCTCGATGGTCGACTCCAAAAAATTCGGAAAATCCGTCGAAAATACCGCGGCAAAAACCCGGTCCGGCGGCAGCGAAAACAAAACATCACGATCGTGCCGCACCAAAATCGCGCCGTCCGGCCCGGAATCAGTCTCCGGCCGCGTCATTGCATACTGCTCGAATTCCATCGGCATATACACGATGTCCCCCGGCCGCAGGCTGGGCCCATAACGCCGCACCAGAAAATCCAGCCCAATGCCCACCGCGATGCCCGCATTCTCGCAAGGCAACCCCAACATCGCCCCCATCACCGCGCAGGAATGCGAATACGGCCCGTTAGACCCCGCCAGAATGACCAGCTTCGGCGTCGGCAGCGCCGCCAGCCGCGCCGCCTTTTGCTCGATTTCCAGCCGTAAGACGCCGAGCGAAAGCGGTCGATCGAGTACAAGCGCAAAGACAAACGTATAGAGCAGCAAGGAAAGCACGCAGTTGCGAAGGAAGCGCATTAGAAAGAAGCGCTTTTTAAAAAAAGCGCGCAAAAATTTTTGCTAGCTGCGGGCTTTTTCGCCGGGAGTGCCGTTAATCGCCACCTGCGGTGGCGATTAACGGCACTCCCGGCGAAAACGCCCGCAGCTAGCAAAAATTTTTTGCTTCTTTTTTTTAAAAAAGAAGTTCTTGCTTTTTCTTTCATCTTTCAAAACTGATAATAAAGAAACGGCACCGCCGAAGGCGCGAGCACCAACGCCTGCATGGTAAACGCAAAGCTTCCGATCGTGGCCAGGCTTCTGCGGCGCGTCGAAAAGCTTTGCAGGTCCGGCATGGTCAGCACGATCGTCCAGCCCGTCAGCAGCATCGCCACCGCCAGCGGCAGAGAGAGCGTGCGCGCGTCGCCGAGATAGGGCAGCACGGGCACCACGTGGACGAACGCCGGCAGTTTCGGCAGCAGGCGGGCGAACAGCGCCGGAATCGCGACGCCGTTCAGCCCGGCCAGCGATTTGTAGAACCCGGCGGCGGTGGCGAAATTCTGCGCGCGGAACGGCACCCAGGCCAGGATCACCGCCGCCAGCGTCAGCAGCCGTGCGGCAAAACGCGGCAGCCGCACGGGCAGACGCGAAAACCCGCGATGAATAGTGAGATAAACCCCATGCAGCCCGCCCCACACCAAAAATTTCAGCGCCGCGCCGTGCCATAGTCCGCCGAGCAGCATCGTGATCATCAAATTGACTAGGCGCCGCGCTTCGCCTTTGCGGTTGCCGCCGAGCGGGATGTAGAGGTAGTCCCGCAGAAATTGGCTGAGGGTGATGTTCCACCGCCGCCAGAAATCCGCGATGTTTTCGGCCTTGTAGGGGCTGTTGAAGTTGCGGGGAAACGCGATGCCGAACATTTTCGCGATGCCGATGGCCATGTCCGAATAGCCTGAAAAGTCGAAATAAATCTGCAGCGTGTAGGCCAGCAGCGCGGCCCATGCCTCGATCAGCGTCAACGGGTGATGCACCGCCGCCGCGAAGCCGGGGTCCGACAGTTTTGCGAAACTATCCGCCAGCACGACTTTTTTGGCGAGGCCCAGGAAAAAAATCTCCAGCCCATCGGTCACGCGCGCGGCAAAACCGTCCAGCGGGCGGAGCGCCTGGAACTGCGGAATGATGTCCCGCGGCCGCACGATGGGGCCGGCGATGAGATGCGGGAAAAACGCGACGAAACAGGCGTAATCCAGCAGCGGAATTTTGGTTGGAATTTCCCCGCGATATTTGTCCACCAGAAACATGATCTGCTGGAAGGTGAAAAAACTGATCCCCAGCGGCAGGACCAGCGACACCGCCGGAAAACCGGCGAGTGCCGCGAAAAACCCGCGATATTTGAAATAGGCCAGCAGCGCCAGGTTGAACGCCAGCCCCCAAACCAGCCAGGCTTTCCCATGCGGCCCGTGCAGCCGCCGGCCGAGACAGAAATTGGCCAGAATGGACCCGGCCAGCAGCGGCAGAAACGCCGGCCGCCACCAGCCGTAAAAAACCAGGCTCGCCGCCACCAGCCACAGCCGCGCCGCCCGGCTGCCCGCCAGCCGCGCGCACACCCAGAACCCGGCCAGTGTGGCGGGCAGGAAGCAGAACACGAAAATTCTCGAGTTGAACAGCAAGGTGACCACACGCTAAAGTTGCGTTTGGTTAAAGCAGAGTTTTTGCTGCGACTCCACAATGAATTGCCCAGAACGGCATCTTTTTGGCGATGCCGGGCTGGGGTGGTATAGCGCCGCGCCACCTAAAAAGACGGTTTTGTGAATGAACGAGACGATCAACCACCCCGCTCTGCTGCCCGCCGGCATGCGCGACGTGCTGCCGCCGGAGGCGGAGCTGGAGGCGCGGACGGTGGAAAAACTGATGGACTCCTTCGCCGCGCATGGTTTTCAGCGCGTCGAACCGCCGCTGCTGGAATTCGAGGATTCCCTGTTCGCCGGCCCCGGCGCCGCGACGGCCGAGCAGACGTTTCGCGTGATGGACCCGGAAAGCCAGCGCATGCTGGGCTTTCGGGCGGACACGACGCCGCAGATCGGCCGCCTGGCCGCCACGCGCCTGGCCGCCGCCCCGCGGCCGTTGCGCCTGGCCTATGCCGGCCAGTGCCTGCGCGTGCGCGGCGGGCAGGTGCAGCCGGAACGCCAGGTGACGCAGGCCGGCATCGAGCTGATCGGCCATGATTCAGCGGCGGCGGACGCGGAGATTCTGCTGGTGGCGGCGGAGGCTCTGGCGGCGGTGGGACTACGGAACGTGAGTTTTGACCTGACGGCGCCCCGCCTGGTGGCGGGCCTGCTGGAAGCGCATGTCGCGCCGGCCAGGCGCGGCGAGCTGGCGCGGGCGCTGGACCGCAAGGACGCCGCCCAGGTGGCGGCGCTGGGCGGCGCGCAAAACGCCGTGCTGCTGGCCCTGCTGGCGGCGACCGGCAATGCGGAAACCGCCGTGCCGGCGCTGCTGGAGATCGGCCTGCCGCCGCCGGCGCGCGCGCAGGCCGAGCGCATGGCCGAGATTTTCGCCGCGACGCGCGCGAAAAACCCGGCGCTCGCGCTGACCGTCGACCCCGTGGAATTCCGCGGCTACCAGTACCATACCGGCGTATGCGCGACGATATTCTGCTCAGTCACGGGCGCGGAACTGGGACGCGGCGGGCGCTATCTGTGCGGCGAGACGGAGCCAGCGACGGGCGTCACGCTGTATCCGGATACCATCGTGCGCGTCGCGCCGCCTCAGGCGCTGCGGCCGCGGGTGTTCGTGCCGCTCGGCACCGGGCCGGACCAGGCCGAGGCGCTGCGGGCCCGGAATTTCGCCACCGTCGCCGGGCTGGAGCCGGTGGCGGACGCGGCGGAGGAAGCGCGGCGGCTGAAATGTACGCATTGGGTGGATGAGGGGGGAGCGACAATACTCGTAACCGAGAGGGAAGAAAGGAGTTACTTTTTTTGAAAAAAAAGTAACCAAAAAAACTTTTGCGTGGGGGCGCGGCCCCTCCGGTGTCTCTTTAATTGCCCCCGACGGGGGCAATTAAAGAGACACCGGAGGGGCCGCGCCCCCACGCAAAAGTTTTTTGCGGAGCTTTTTTTCAAAAAAGCGACCTCTTTTTTTACTCGACTTATTCTGGATCTAAAAAAATGGCGAACGTAGCAATCATCGGCGCGCAATGGGGTGACGAGGGCAAGGGCAAAGTCGTGGACTGGCTCGCCAGCCGCGCCGACATCGTGGTGCGCTTCCAGGGCGGCCATAACGCGGGCCACACGCTGGTGGTGGGCAACCAGACCTATAAGCTTTCGCTGCTGCCGTCCGGCCTGGTGCGCGGCAAGCTGGGCATTATCGGCAACGGCGTGGTCATCGACCCGGTGGCGCTGCTGGCCGAAATCGCCCGCGTCAGCGCCCAGGGGCTGGTGGTGACGCCCGCAACGCTGCGCATCGCCGACAATGCGCCGCTGATTTTGCCTTTGCACGCGGCACTCGATGGCGCGCGGGAGGCTGCCCGCGGGCCCAAGAAAATCGGCACCACCGGCCGCGGCATCGGGCCGGCCTATGAGGACAAGGTGGCCCGGCGCGCCATCCGGGTTTGCGACCTGGCGGAGCCGGAGACGCTGTCCGCCAAGCTGGACGAGCTTCTGTTGCACCATAACACGCTGCTGGCCGGCCTCGGCGCCGAAATTTTTGCCAAGGACAAGCTGCTGGCGGACCTGCTGGCGCTGGCGCCGAAGCTTCTGCCGTTCGCCGAACCCGTCTGGGAACGCCTGGCGGCGGCCAAGCGGGACGGCGAGAGAATCCTGTTCGAGGGTGCGCAGGCGGTGATGCTGGACGTGGACCATGGGACCTATCCGTTCGTCACCTCCTCCAACACGGTCGCAGGCACCGCCGCCTCCGGCGCCGGCGTCGGGCCCGGCGCGGTCGGGCGCGTGCTGGGCATCGCGAAAGCCTATTGCACCCGCGTCGGCGCCGGCCCGTTCCCGACCGAGCTGCACGACGAGACCGGGCAAAAACTCGGCGAGCGCGGCCATGAATTCGGCACCGTCACCGGCCGCAAACGCCGGTGCGGCTGGTTCGACGCGGCTTTGGTGCGCCAGGCCGTGAAGGTCGGCGGCATCGACGGCCTGGCGCTGACCAAGCTGGACGTGCTGGACGGTTTTGAGGAGCTGAAAATCGGCGTCGGCTATACGATCGGCGGCCAGACTTTCCGGCATTTGCCGGCCGGCGCCGCCGCGCAGGCCGCCGCCACGCCGATCTATGAGACCATGAAAGGCTGGGAAGGGTCCACCCGCGGCGCAAAATCCTGGGCGCAACTGCCGGCGCAAGCGATCAAATACATCAAGCGCGTGGAGGAGCTGGTGGAGGCGCCGGTGACGCTGCTGTCCACTAGTCCGGAACGGGATGATACGATATTGGTCAGCGATCCATTTGCTGATTAGGCGGGACTTTTGAAAGAAAAAGAAAGAAGCGCTTTTTTGAAAAAAAGCGCGCAAAAAACTTTTTGTCCGCTTCGCGCGGATTTGGCCCGGTGACGGGCCAAATCCACGCGAAGCGGCGAAGAAGTTTTTTTGCTACTTTTTTTTCAAAAAAAGTAGTCCTTACTTGCCTTACTTTCTTTTCCTGTGCCCCCGCCTTCGCCCAAACCACCCTAACCCTCTCCGCCACCGGCCAGGCGGCGGTGACGCCGGATCAGGTAACCGCGGCGCTGACCGCGCAGGGCAATTCCCGCAACATGGCGACGGCGCAGAACCAGGTGAACACCGCGATGGAAGGCGCGCTGGCGCTGGCCAAGGACGTCGCCGGCGTCACCGCGACCACCGCGAATTATGCGGTCGCCGAAAACCAGCCGGATAGCGGCCCCGTGACGTATCAGGCGAGCCAGGAGCTGGATTTACAGATGACCGCCCAAGGCGGCATGCCGCCGGCGCGGTTTTCGGCGCTGCTGGCCAAGCTGCAGGACCGCGGGTTTTTGCTGCAGAATTTTGACGGCGCGCTGTCGGACTCGGCGCGGCGCGCGGCGGAGCAGGCGGCGATCCGCGATGCGATCAGCCAGATTCAGGCGCAGGCCGAAGCGGTCGCGGCGGCGCTGGGGGAGCGTGCCGGGCGGGTGGAGAGCGTGAACGTGAACGGCTTCAACCGGCCGCCGATGCCGGAGCTGGCGGCGCCGGCGCCGATGATGGCGCGGGCCTTTTCAGCGCCGCAGGCGGCGCCTTCGAGCGTGCAGGTTCAGGTGGATGTGAACGCGGTCGTGGACCTGGTCACGGGGCATTGAGGCCGCCGCGAGGCGGAATTTGTGACGGATTGTTCATGAAAATCCGGCGCCGGAACGACCGCGCGACGGCGCATTCAGGGTTAACGCCTTGAATGACGCTGCTAAATGATTCTAAAATTATTGTTAACAGAAGCCCCAACATGGCGTATGAGGTTTTTGGCCGGCTCAACCGGCGGTGTGAGGAATGACGATGCGGTTTGCTTCGCGGCTTGTCCAGGGGTTTGGCTGGGCGTCTCGGTCCAGCGTTCGGCGGCGGTTGTCGCGCGCCGGAACCGGCGGGTCCGTGATGCTGGAATTCGCGATCGTCGGGCCGGTGTTTTTTATCTTGCTGTTTATGGTTTTTGAGATCGCCTATAATGAATTTTCGCAAGCCGTCCTGGATAGCGCGGTACAGGCGACGGCCCGGGCGATCGAAGTGGGTAACGCGCAGACCGCGACCACGCAGTCCGCGCTCGTCACGCAGGAACTTTGCCCCAATGCGCTGGGATTGCTGAACTGCAATAATCTTTTTGTCCGGGTTGAAAGCATTAATCAAAGCGCGTGTCCCGGCATCACGGCGGATTTATGGGATGCGACCGACGGCATGCTGCCCAGTTCGGGGGGCGTGATCGATCTCGGCTACTATGGCGGCACGGGAACGGGGGGGCCAACCGCGTGCCAGAACGCCAGTTCCACATCCGGGTTTTGCGTCGCGGGTTCCAGCACCACCGCGCCGGAGCTGATTATTTTGAGCGCGGTTTATATGGAGCCGACCTTTCTGGGCGGGCTGGTGCAGCGCACGCTGTCGTATAATGGCGGCCTGGTGCGCGCGCAGTTTTCCAGCGCCGCCTTCATAACGGAGGGTTTTGCGCAGAGCTATACGGGAACGACATGCTGAGGCGGGCGGCCCGGCGCATGATGTGGCGCCGGCTCCGGCGGGACGGACGCTCCACCGCCGCGATGGAATTCGCGCTGATCGCGCCGGTTTTCGTGCTGCTGCTGCTGGGGGTGTACGAGCTTTGCAACGCCGCCCTGGTTTATGAGGAGGTGCAGAACGCCGCGCACGCGATTCCCATCGCCGCCAGTAATTTGGCGGTGCAGGGCAATGGCGCGACGGAACTGACCTACGCGCAGATACAATTGACGGCGTCCGAAATCTGGGCGGAGATTCCGGAACTGCGGAGCGGCTTTGAGAATGGCGCGAAATACGTCACCGTGTCGTCCGTCACCTTTGTTAAAACCTATCCGGACGCGCCGACGCCGGCGCAAAACCCGACCGCCGGCAAATACTGCACGCCGGAGGACACGCCCAAAGTCGTGACCTGCGAATACGCCCCGACGGTGGCGTGGAGCGTGACCTATACCGGCGGCGATAGCGGCGTGGCGTTCGAGACCGGCGCGGCGTATTACCGGTCCTGCACTTCGACCACCCCGGCCGACACGGCCAATGTGCTGGATGGGCAAACGTCCACATCCACATCGAAGCTGCCCGGCGCGCTGAATGACGACTACCCGCCGTCGCTGAAGACCGCGCCGACATGGACGGCTAGCGATTTGACATCTTTGCCGACTGCCGCCGTGGCCAACCCCGACCCCAGCCTGGCGGGACCATCGCCGATCCTGGTGGTTGACGTGTATCTGCATTACACGCCGATCTTGGGGCTGTTCATCAAATCGCCCGGGCTGGATTTCTATGGCAGTGGTTTTTACCCCGTCCGCAGCGTGCAGGCCTCATCGACGACGACCAGCGGCTCAGTAACCACCACCACCGCGCTCACGCCCTCCCAGCAGTTCACCACGTTGTATGACTCGTTGACGCCGATCCCCGGCTCCGCGGCGGGGACGTATTGTATCAACAAAAGTTCGCTCTTACCCTCACCGGCAGAATCATGAACAGAATTATGCAAAGACTCATTCGCGACCGGCGCGGCGCCGTGGCGCTGATCGCGGGATTGTCGCTGGTGCCGATGGTGCTGATGGTCGGGCTGGCCATCGACTACTCGTTCTTCGCCGAGGCGCGAAGCCAAGTGCAACTGGCGGCGGATGCGGCGGCGGCGCATGCCGTGCGCGCCGCGGCGGAAACTTTCGCGCTGGAAACGTCGGAGGGCGCGTCGCAGAGTGTGGCGGAGGCCGCCGCGGTCACGGCCGGCAATCTGGCCGGCAGTAACTGGTTCCAGGCGCAGCTCGGCCAGCTTCCCACCGCCTCCGTGCCGCTGTCGGCGCAGACATGCAGCACGCCGACGGCCAATGTGCTGTGCGTCGATACCACCGCCAATTCAAACCCGGTGGGTTTCAGCGCCGACGTGGCGTATTCGGGCAGTTACCCGCCGTTCTTCGACGGTTTGTTCCATACCTCCTCGACCTGGGGCATCGACGGCACTTCCGGCGCCACGGCGGGTTATGGTTACGCCGAAATCGTGGTGATGCTGGACACATCGCCCAATATGGAGCTCGGCGCGGACCAGACCGACATCGTGAACATGCAGGATTTATCGACATGTCCGACGTCCAGCGCCGTCACCGGGAACGGCCTTGGCGGCGGAACCAACAAATCTTATATCACCACTAACACATGGCTCGCAAATAATACCGGCGCCTACATCTACAACGCGACTGGCTATACAAGCGCGTCGCCGAATGCACCTGTCTCCCTCAACTTCGATGAGGGAGCAATTGTCAATTATACGCCCGATGCCAATCCCGAGAACCCAGGAAAATGCGCCAACGGTACATTCGGCCCGAATGCGCCGTGCGCCTTCGCTTGCCATACGGATAACAACCATGTCGGCGCGGCAAGCCAGGATCTCTACGGGATCGCCCGTCAGAACGGTGTCAAACTGCGGCTGGACGTCGTGTTGAGCGCGACGGAGCAGGTCATTCAGACCATGATCCAAAATGAGCAGACCGCGAACCAATTCTCCATTGGCGTGTTTCAGTTCAACACGAATGTTTCGCCGATCGTGCAAGGCACCGTTGGCACCGATCCGCTGCCTTACGAGGCGACGACCGAACTGAACAACGCCCTGCAGGACGTCTATAAGGTTGACTACAACAATACGCCTTCCGAAACCTCAATTCCGATCGCGGTGACCGGCCCGCAGGATTATACGAATTTTCAATATTCGATGTCGAACCTGATAAGCGGTCAAAACTTCAAGTCTGCCGTTGCAGGCTCGTTGACGGCTGATGCCGCCACGTCGCAGTCCGCCAATGCCACGCCGGCCCAGAACCCGGCAAAAAACATTTTTATCGTGACGGACGGTTATGACGATTACGCGGGCGGCGCCACGGGCCGCGTGCAAGGCCCTTTCACGGGCGTGAACGCGGAGCAAAATAAAAACGATCCATTATATCCCGGTATTTGCAGGCAGTTGAAAAATCTCGGGTACACCGTGTACGTGCTTTACATTCCGTATTGGTCGCTCGCGAACAATTATTACCAGGCCGATCCGTATCCCGATATTACCCCCACGCCGTACTACACGGACGACGGTGGCACGGGCACGCCTGGCACCTACTCCCCCAAGCAATTCGCGGAACCGCCCACCGGGGCCGGGCCCGCCGCCTATGGCAATCTGGCGCCCAATGTGGCGGCGCTGCAGGCTTGCTCCAGCAACTCGCAGCTCGATTATAAAGAGGCCGATAATTCCGCGGAAATCGCGGCCGACATGCAGCAATTGTTGAAGCAGGCGCTGCAGTCATCGATCCGCGTGACGCAATAGGGCGTTGCGTGGCCGGCCCTGAACGCAGGGCCAGCGCGCTCGGCGCCGCTTGACGAGGCGGCGGCGGCCAGGCGCATGATCGATGATCGTCGTGGACTCGTAATGATCAAGCTATGCCGGATAAGCCGTTAAAAACCTGAGAGTTCCAGGATCACCATTCAGCAATATCCATCCGGTTCTGATTGCAACCGTCCTGCCGTTCGGCGCTGTGATGAAGCCGATGATTTCGTATTCCGTCCCGTGCTTGGTTATTTGCCGCACATGGCGTGGAAATTTATCCGCGATGTCCAGCAGGTCGTCGTGGAGCCGCATCCAGTTTGCGGTGGTGTATCCGAATGGCAGGAAGAAGTCGCTCTTTTTGGGGTTGGCGAGCAGGTATTTCGTTGTTTTCTCCCGTGGTACGACGTATTTCACAACTCAGATTTTTTCCAGGTCTTCCGCCGGGATTTGATAGACTTCGTCAAACTCGTCGAATTCAACTTCGTAATCTTCCTTGCCGTAACAAAACA
>Ga0116231_10006172_pt1 | contig 23077 bp, 20 predicted proteins | sample S1TSphgellanicum_2_FD_89695 | JGI IMG/M metagenome (GOLD analysis project Ga0116231, IMG submission 89695) | Host-associated microbial communities from peat moss isolated from Minnesota, USA - S1T2_Fd - Sphagnum magellanicum MG | ecosystem: Host-associated > Plants > Peat moss > Unclassified...
CTGATTTTAATTTCACGAATTATTATACAATAATATTATCTTAAAAAATTTTGTGATTAATCATCTATGATAAATATTTTATAGTAATTTTATAGTAATTATGAAAATTAATGTTATGTTTAAAAAATTATTGTATTTATAGTTAATAATTACCAAGAGAACAAAATTATTTGACTTATAATAATTTTTACAACAATAAATTTTATTATACAATAAATAATGTAATTAGTTGAATAATAATTCTTCAAAAAATTTTGTAAGAATTTACTTTCTAATAATAATTGTTAATTCATGATATGTAATTTTAAAATAAGTATTTAAAATATTTAGTTTTAAATTATAGTCATTAAATTAATTTCATATTAATTATATTATATATAGCTCCATCAGATTTCTGAAACGTAATTAAATATTTTAAAATATTTTATTATTTATGAATCATGTATTAATAACTTGTGAGTAACTAGATAGCTAGTTTGTCAAATATGAAAAAGGTATTACTTATTTAAGTAATTGATAATGAATCCTAAATATTTGTAGTGTATAGTTTATAATTTAAATATATGTAAATTTCATCATTATGAATTAAATGATTATTTAATTATCTAGTACTTGAATTGTTTTTAAATCTAAAAACCTTAGAAGTAAGGGATGAAGAAAGTTTTGGAATTATAACTTAGTTTGTAAGGAAGTTGCAACTTCAAAACTTATCCCATATTGTTTGTTCTCCATTCCTATTTTGAACACTAAATAAACAAAGGGGTGTGCCTATGCAATTTCACATTAAGAAGTTTGTGCACATGGGATCAGCTAATCAAAAGGCTCAACCCAAAACAAAAAAACAAATAATGCACAATTTTAAAGTACATACCTCCCCAACCTACTTATTTATTTAACTAGGTAAGTAGCTAGTTTGACCTACCCATCTAGGTTAACCTATGTACCTACCTACTTAAGTACCTACCTATATGAGTAGGTATTTAGCCTAGGAAGATAAAACCTACCTATTTATTTTTTTACCTAAGTAGGTAGGTAGGTAGGTAGGTACGTAAGGATTGTATGCACCTATTTATGTACCTACCAACTTAATATTAATATTTTTATTAAATTATTTTTTTTTAATGCCACGTGGCATATTTACATTGGGCCACGTGTCATAATATAAGATCATCCAAATCTTTGAATTGAACGTCTTAGATTATTTCTAAATAATAATAATAATAATCATCATCATCATCATATATTAAAACTCGTGGCAGCACATGATTTGCCTTCAATTGTGACCAAAATAATTGCATATTAGTCGCATGTGACAATACGTATACAATGGAGTCAAAGGATGAAATGTATTTGTTGACTTTTTCTTTCATACAATACTCTTTGTCATTTGCGACTAGTTTATCACATGGGACTTGTCTCAGGCGACTAAAAGGATTTTAATTGCAAAATGTCTCTTGCGACTAAAATTTAGTCGCAAAGAATAGTCGAAAATACATGTTTTTTTTCTAGTGAATGCTCACCTCTTTCATGAATGAGGATCATACATCCTTGATAAATTTTGGTTGATTTGTTGTTCTTAATGAACCCAATTGTCTCTTATGTTGTGTTTATGGCAATGATGGAGACCTTTGTCACCCCAGTCAAAATTGTCCATTATTGCTAGATGGTTATGAATGCTTCAAATGTTTTAGACCACATCTTAGGGCAAATTTCCATAATTCCATTCCCCACTCACTTGATAATTGTCCCAAGTGCCACCTTTTGCATAATGGGTAGGCATTGGGTAATGTCCCATTACATGAAGGAAAGTATGGTGTTGATTGCCCGGGTTAGATCTAAGGTGAACGATACTAAATTCTTCTTTGGGTCATTTGGCGTTGCAACCCATCAGACATGCACAAGGCCATGCCAAAATTGAAAAACATCATTGGTGATGAAAAGTTGGTTTGATGGATGGGACTAAAGGCCTTAGGCCGATCTATTACCAACTTCACACGGTTGGTAGATGCATGCATTTGAATGCTAGAACAGGATAATCACAAAAAAATACAATTTTAGAATTGAAAACATATGTCCAATGTTTGTTAGCTATGGTATATTATTTATGCCTCCTTTAGTTGTGGTTGACATCTTTGTGCACATTAGCATGCAATCAACAAGTGTCCAAGTTTTACAACTTGGAGGGTGTAAATTAGGTGTGGTTGCAACAACATTGGGTTTTTTGGAATGCGGGGTTGAACATTGAAAGACATTGCATTACTAGGGTTTACAAGAATAATTTGAAGATGATGTTGAGTACCCAAAATGCATCTCTTGGAAGAGCAAATCATGATATCCATAGATCCTTCATTTGGAAGCACTTGTGGAAGGCACAATGGCAACAATGTAATAGCTTTGTATCTTTCAACCACCTAGCTAACCACTAAAATCATGAGTGAACCAAAAGAAGTGTGAGCAAACAAATATACATATGAGTATTGCCAAGTGGGTGTCAAGTTTTTATTAATTTAAGAAGAGGCCCTAATTAAATTCATTCGTGCATTTTGATTGAATTAATCATGTTGCCCCATATGCTTGATGTTTGGGTTTAGAAAAAACACACATTATAAATGCTCTCATGGCCTCAAAATTCTAAGAAGATATAACTATGTTTCATAGTTTGATGAATACTTGCAAAAAGTCCTTCAAAATTGTCCATCATTTTTGAATTGGATTTTATTTATGTTTAAATAATTTTGTGATTTTCTACAAAATGGCTACAAGTTGGTTGTACATGTATGAAAGAATTGACAAGGTCATGAATATTCATACTCCAATTTTGGATGGCAGTGCAAATGTATTGCAACCTGAAGGTTGACATTCGGTATTTTTGTGGTCATTAGGTATGCCACAATTGAAATATATTTCAATTTGTACTATCTTAGTAGCTCACCAAAAATGATAGGGTTTTGTGAATGTGTTTTGTGAGTGAAACAAACTTATGGAACTTCTTTATACTTTCAATGTTATTTACAAGCATTTTTCTTTTTTCTTAGGATTAAACTACCTGTAAGCATTGTAAATGGTTCTAAGGCTCACTAAGACCCACCAAAATGGCCATGCCTTGTCCTCAAATCTTTAAATAAGATGCCTAATTACCTTAAGGTCTTAAAATAAAGAGTTTAAGTAGATTAGGAATATTGGGATAAAAAGCTTAGGTAACCTAGGGTAAAAAGTTTATGTAATCTATAATAAAAAGCCTAGGTAATCTAATGTAAAAAATTTAAATAATTTACACTAAAAACCCTAGATAGCCTAAGGTAAAAGGTTTAGCTAAATAAAAAAGCTTAAGTAGCCTAGGGCAAAAAGCCTAGGTAACCTATGCATTTTAAAATAAAATAGTCTAAGTAGCCTCTAAATCCTCCACCAAATAACCATGAATGCATAAATCTTAGAAGCTACCTAATTTTTTTAATTTTAAGATGCATAGGTTGCTTAGGCTTTTTATTTTGAATTACCTAAACTTTTTGATTAACTGAAGCCTTTCACCTTAGGTTACCTAGGCTTTTTACTATAGATTACTTATATTTTTTACACAAGGTTACCTAGGTTTTTTGCCTTAGGCTACTTAAGCTTTTTTATTTACTTAAGCCTTTTACCTTAAGTCACCTAAGCCTTTTACTATAGATTATTTAGACTTTTAACCCTAGGTTACTTAAACTTTTTATCCCAAGATTCCTAGGCTACCTAAGCATTTTATTTAAAGATTTTAAAAACATGGCATGGCCATTTTGGTATTTTATATCATATGATAGCCTTCTCATTTGATTCAATCCTTTTCGTTTCATCATTATTTCTCTTACTAAATCCCTTTTCCAAATATCCATTATGGTAAACACATCATCACATTAACAAAAAAATTGAGAAATGTTTTGAAATTTTTTGTGTTTCCAGAGTAAATTTGACTAATTTTTGGAAATATTTCCCAAAATTTGATGTCACAAAATTGAGAAACAAAACCATGGTCACATACTCAAGTTAAGGATTACAAAATTTAATTCATGTTTCTTTCATTGAAGTTGAAATGATGGAGTCAATTTGAAAATTATGAATTTTGATTACTTCTCAAATCAAAATAAATACATATTTCACAAAAAACAATGAAAGTTCATGTTAAATTTTATGGACCTTTCATTTCAAGATTGTTAAACAAACTTCATAACTAAATTTGTAATGTTATCTTATGCAAAAGGTTCAAATGTTGATTAGGGGTATTGAATTATTATTGAAAGTGAGTATGAAATAAATGGGTTGCCTTTGAATATAAATGGTAGTATCAATTTTTGAATGAAAATTTTAAGAAAGGCATTTATGGTTGGGTCCACAACATACATCTTTCCACAACTCATATTGCACTCAACTAAATTATGTACCAATTTGCATTTTTTTTCCATCCAACAATTAATATTTAAAATTTGATAAATGAGAGATATTCATATAAATATAAGTAGATCTTCCCCTCCCCCCACCCCCACCCCCAAAATTTGTGGAGTAGGTGGGTTGGCAATCATGCATAAAAAGGTTTAGGGTTTAGGGTTTAGAGGTGGCTAATGGGGAAGGAGGAAGTAGAAAGATTTAGAATCCATCCTATAATTTGACGACTTGTTTGCACCTATTATCTCAGTAAGGTGACTTTTGAATTTTTTTCTGTGTAATGTGACAACTTGGACCTTGATCCCTTTTAAAAAATTGCCAATACCTATTTTACACATTTTTATTTTTTTTTAATTCACTCATGTGTTATTTTGCAAATTTTGAATTCCTAAATATATTTATTCCAATAACTAATTAGAAGAAAAAATGGGGTTTGTAACTAACTTCTATGACTATTTTTGTCCAAGGCAACTAGTGTTTTAGTTGCATGCAACAAAAATTAGTTTCCTTGGACAAAAATAGTCACATTGGACAAGTTGAAAAAACCCATTTTTCTTCTAGTGTGGTGGTAGAATAATATTGAGATCTTAAAAACCTTGAAAGTTCCTTGATTTTATTTTTTAAACAACCATTGTAAATTTATATCTATAAAAAAATGACATATCCAAGTTTAATTCAATTTGATGAAAATTATGTTAATTCAATCAAATTTAACCAAATTTATGTTAGTTTAGCCAAGATTAGGTTAGTTTAACTAAGTTTAGTTTATTTTATCTAAAATTAAATTAGTTAAATTAACCCCCCCTCCCATAATGAATTTTTAAAAAAACAATCAACCCCCTCCCCCTCCCCTCCCCTTTCAACAAATCAAAAGAAAAGAAAAGAAAAAAGAACCTTGACCTTCCCCTTCCTTAACCACTCAACAATGAAAAAATAATTTTAAGATAAAAAACTAAACCCCTTAAGGAGATAGAAGAATCTACATAGATGTCAGGAAATGGTTTTGTCTAGAATCTGCATTATGGCAATCATAACTCCTACCGTCAGCATGGTGTTGAGTAGCTGCATTGCTGTAACGAACATGTGACTCATGTGGAGGATTCCATTGCCTGCGGAAGCATTGCTTTTGGCAGAGCTTGTCAATGGGATCAAAGCCTCTTCTTCAGACGCTGGCTGGCTTTGAGGTTTACCTGAATTGAGAGGAAAAGCTTGCACATTGAAAGATGCAGTGTGCAAGAAAACACAATTATGGTATTGCTGTCCCTTAAGACTCAATGGACAATGTACAAGACTGCCTTCTACGCAACCTACACCACAACCCAGCCTTTGTGTGTATGGTAGCTCCAGTCACCACCTCCACTTCTTCAGGTGAGCCACGCAGCTCCAAGTCAAATTTCTGAAGCAGCATGCAAAGCCCTATTATTGATTCCATAAATGCAAATTGATCTCCAACACACTTGCGTGGTCCACCTCCAAATGGCAAAAATGAAAAATCTGACATCACCTGTGTGACATTGATATATAGCACACAAATTCTCCAGATCAGAGCTCTTATACAAAGAAAAGAGGAGCAAAGTGCTGATAGATGCTCTAACTCAAGGCATGGAAGAAAGGACAGAGCGGAGAGTGACTTGGCTTGCTAACTTACCTCATTTGGATACAAAGCTCCTTGACCTTTGGTAGGATCAAATCCTGCCCATCCTGTTATGCCATCACTAGCCTTGGGTGTGAGGAATCTTTCAGGATTGAACTTCTCAGGTTCTTCCCAAAAGTCAGGAGATCGGTGCAAATTATATAGCTGCAATAACATCCAAATCGAATTGACACAAATCAGAAACCAGTTTAGCATCCTGAAAGTTGTGAGAGCTTTGGCATACCAAGTAGACAGCCAAAGCTCCTGCAAAAACACAAGAAAAGTTCTGACATCAAGCACTTACAGATATAAAGAGGTCTACTCCCTTTGGTATTGGATACCCAGCTGGATCACCTTTGTGCCCTCCTGAAGAATATCAGCTCCACACTGCCATGTTAGAAGGACAATCATCCACACGAAAAGAAGACCACCTACTATCCAGGTGATAACAAAAAGGTCTTTTAATACCTGTTGGTTGACAATTGATTGCAATGCAGTCACAAAACCAAAGCAAAAAACAATTCACTTTGATCACTACATACCTGGAAGTGTGTCAGGCTTTAGAGAGCGCCGGATGAGCAAAGGCGGCTGTGGATATAAGCGCAATGATTCCGCCACACACAATCTCAAAAACCTGAGTTTCCATACAACAAATTCTGTTTAGCTTGTAGTAGCCAAGTGCCGTACCCCAAAATGCACAGCTGAAGAAGCCAAGTACATTTTTCACTGAAGTTGCACAACTGCATTTTGGAGTCAATTCTCTCACACAAGATAGCACAACTGTTATTGATAGATAAATTGTGCCTCACAAAGTCTCTTAGGTTGACATGTTTCTTCTCAATTGTAGAACATAGACCCAACTATTCTGGTACGACTTATCTTTTGGTGGATATAAATGCTCATTGATAGAGCTCATTCAAGTCACAACAAGGCTATCAGACATTTTCCTTAAAGACAGAAATGAGTATTTTTTCCTTGCAGCTTGATCATGACGTGCTTCTGTGAAGGTGAAATTACAAACTCACTAATGAACACTTTAAGAAAAACATGGGCACTCTTAGTTTGCCAACTAAGATTGCTTGAGTAGCTACCCTTGATTGCTTGAGACTGAAGAGCTACCTTTGATTGCTTGAGGGACAAAGAGTGCCTCCAAATTCACCTATTAAGACTAAAATCTCAGTAGGCTGGACTAGGCACTTACTGCAACTTTTTTAGATCCTCCAAGCGTGGTCTCCTTCCTTCAAGGACACTGTCTATTTCGGCTTGCACCTTGGAAATCATTGAAGGATTCTGCATGCCAAGATAGAAGCCTGTGTTATGGAGACCTTACAAGCTCAATATGTAGAGGCAAATACAACTGCTGGAAGTAGAGAGGGAAAGAAGTGTAGTCTTCCTATCAAAAATACATGTAGCAAAAAAAGATTCAGCCTGTCCAAAAATTCAGAGTCTAGAAACTTAAGACATACAGAAGCTTGAGACTATCACAATGCAACTGAGCACTCCCTAGAAGGGAGAAGTCAATTGATTCTAATGCAAGACCATGTCATCAATCAAGAAACAGCAGAAAATAAATCCAAGTTGGCCACCACCAGCAGATATGTGGCATGGAGAGACAACCTGCCAAGAAGGCAGGCAGATGAGAGAAAGAGACAGCACTAGTTTGCAATCACAGAGGCACCTGAGCAAGCATGAAGGCAGCCCATGTGAGGACAGCTGCTGTAGTCTCATGTCCAGCAATGAGCATGGTCATCAAGTCATCCCGCAACTGCACCCACCATCAAACAATTCTCAATCTCCTACTGGCACCACTGTAATGACATCAGTAGTGTTTGCAGTTACTTTTACTCCCGTGCCAAATATACCTCTGGTGAAGCTCACAAATCTCATCAACTTAGATAACAACAGCCTAAGCAATGAGGAGTAACTGCATATCCTGAGACAGAGAAGTCTTTTTACCAAGAATTTGGAAGTTCACTATACATGTTCAGCAATACTAGATCATAAGGTTGAAGAAAAAGAGCAGCAGCTACCCACCTGTTTGGTGCTAGAGTCTTCCCCCCTCATGTCCACAAGAAACCTTAGCAGACTAGAATCCTGTCACTCAATTCCAATACACCATAAGCAAAAGGTACAATGAAAATCAGCCTTGATACCCAGTCATCAGATGCTTTTGAGTCACAAGCCTGTGTTTCAGCCAAACAAGTAATGATCGAAAAAAGTGCTAGTATACTACACTCACTTCAGTTTTGGACAAATCCCTTTGCTGCAGTACTTCTACGTCCTCTTCCTGTACAGCCATGTGACAGAATCCATTCTGATTAGAAATTGGCTACAAACAACATAACAATTGTACCTCCACTGTCTAACATTCAACAACAGACATCTAAGAACAGTCCACAAATGTCCAACCTGTCCGAAATGACCAAGAATAGGTTACTCTGTAGCCTGCATTACAGGGTCCATTTGAGCTTCTGACACTCCAGACAGAAAAATAAGACCTTTTGTTTCTTATGACACATCCATTGTGGTATTGAAGTACTGCTCTGGAACCTATGGCTCTCCAGCAAGCAGGTATAGGGCTCAATGTAAAAGCCATAATATAGAGCCCAAAATTGAACTCAAACTGCATGGCCTAGAAAACCCTTACATTGTACAAGCTGGTGTGTAATTGGAGAGATATATTTTTTGGAAATTGTGGCTGCACATTTTGTGATGCTAGAGCCAGTTTGAAATGGACTTGATCTGAATTTGTATTCTGTTCTGAGATGAATTCAGAGAATGTAATGACACCATTGAAAACTTAAGTACTGACCTGCCGAGTTTCACGTGCCCTGCTTATGAGGCCATCTAGACAGTCATTGATAACCTTGAGATCTGCCTGGAACTTCCGCTGTCGGGGGACAAGCAAATGTGCCAGAGGAAACTTCCAGTAAGGAATATAGAATGTTGACCGATGCTCTGCCTCTGACAATGTGCCATATACTGCCTGTTGAGAAACCACTTCAATTTCACAACCCAATCAACATTCAAAAGACCTCTTCAGGAAAAATGATTGCTACTGCCATCCATTCCAACACACATTTCTATCAATGGGACACTGCAATCTAAAATCTCAGGGTGTACATCAATCTTAAGATTTAAGTACACTGTTGAGAAAACCAGTACTTGACTAAAAGTGGTTAATGTCACTTCACAGCATATTAAAGAATTCAGTTCTTCACAGAGAGCTCAACATCAGTATACAGCAGAAGGGAGAAGAAAAAGGGGATATGAAACAAATCCACTTGTGTAGAACAGAAAACAAAAACAGTGCCAGACATAGCTCACTTGAATAACAGGAGACTCTTTGGTAACCGAACCAAAGTCATAATTGAAAACACTGAGCCCGATGATATCCAATGCGAGGTTTGAAAACTCAGATTCCATGTCCAGCTCTATGTGAGACATGTCATTATCTTCTGCAATGCTTAAAAGCTTTTCCAGTTTTTCAGTTGTGCGTGCTGCACAGTTGTCAAATACTTGAACCATGGCTTCCAGATAAGCTGTATGGAATCCTGGAACAATTGCTGCTTGCACAAACATTTCACTTCAGAGAAATTCATTCACAACAGAAGCACATATTTTTGACTGGACATCAATCTACAGTTGAAAAGGAGCTTTGCTTTCCCTTGGAAAACCCTTCCATGAGTTAAGGCTCACGTCATTGCAAAATGCCATATCTTTGTGACAACATCAGGTATCCTACACTCAGACAAGAATAGAAACTAACTTGTGTGAAACTACAAAACAGCATCACAAAAATCATGCAAAATCTTCTATGTGAGGAGGCGTGATTCAAGCTTTCTGTGGAGTCAATACATCATAGTAATGGTAAAAGGAAGCAGACCTCTCCTTCGTACTTTCCAAGTTTCGAGATCAGCAGGAATGAGCCCCTTGCCCATAATTGGTTCCAGTATATCAGCTAAAACCCCCTACAACATCACAGATGATTGCAGAAATTTTTTCAGAGTGTCCAACAAAAAATTCCAGCCACCACATGTGCATATTGCTCTTCTTCCTTGAAATGAGATTGTTTGGATTAGGTATGTAAAATGTACAGTTTGAAACACACCTTGTCATATCCAAATGCATTCTCCCTGAGGATATGACGGGCGACAATTGGATCCGACACAACCACAAAGGCTTTTGGTCCAAATGCAAGCTTGTAAACTGGTCCATGCTGCATGCATACATAAGAGATTGCCACCAACTTCCAACTCTCAGAAAAAGTGAGAAATTTGCAAGGAGAACTTTGAATCTCAGCTTTGCTTGCAGACAGACAAAATGCAGATGCGCAGGGATTGTGACGAAATTGTAGTGAAAGAAACAGGGCAAAAGAGAAGGGTTTTACCTCAAGAAACCAGTCATAGAGTGCAAAGAACAGAGGCTTCCCAAATAGGTCAGAAACAGCTCCTTCAGCTATAGGCATGCTGCCCATGCTGCCACCACTGAGCAAGCTGGTGAGGAGATTGCTGGCGTTGTCCATCAGAGTCCATTCCTTTGCAGGCTTCCGTTGTGAATCTGCTTTTGCACTGAACACAAAAGAACCAGCTCTCCATGAGCATTTTGGTAAGGTTTGTCCCCCTTCCCCCCTGCTGCAGCTACAAAATCACCACCTGCTTGCTCGCTGCACGAACAAGAAAGATTCGCCCGCTCTTCTTTCTTCTTCTTTGTTCATGTTCTGGTTCTTCCTCTTAGCAAAACCAAAAGAGATGGAGAGAAAGAAGCATACAAAACTCACCAACGGACATTCAAGGGACACCAACCAGAGAAGGAAACTTGGCGGCTGCTCTGTTGCATCGTCCTTCTCCCGTTAATGCCATACGGTCGCCGCCGCTTCCACGGTGAACACCTGCTGGAAGAAGCAGCAGCAGCCGAGACAGCTGACAATGGATGCAAACAAACCGCAGCCATCGTTTGCCTTTCTCACTCTTCACCTCCTGCTCCAGCGCCAGCACGTCCTGAGGCTTAACGACACCTCCACCATGCTCCCTCTCTCCTGAAAAACTCCCACCCTCCCCGCATCTCTCTCTCTCTCTCTCCCTCTCTTAAGTCTCTCCTAGACAAAGCACTCTTGACTACCCAGCGAGGAGATGTTCTTACCTTCTTGTTGGAGCTTAAGCTTGATTTGGAGCTTGAGAATCATGCTTAAGCTCTCGATTATAGCGCTAATCCTGCTGCTGCTGGGCTGGGAATATACTGGCTGTAAGAATCGAGGCCGTCGAGCAAGGATATGTTTGCAGATCTTTCGCTAGGGCATGGACGAGATCCACTATCGTTGATCGCTGCTACAACATCTCTTCCTTCCGCTCCTTTTGTTTTTTGCATGCAAGCCCTGCACGAGTGTCATGACCTCTATGGCCCACCATCAACAGGGATGCTGAAGTACCTGGAGGGGAAAACGAACAGGAAAAAGCAGTGTGCGCTTAAGGAACGCTCTTTTAAGGTTGCCATGATTTGGACAAGAAGGAGGCGAAAGGAAGAAGAGAAGCTGCAAGAGTCGAGAGTACCATGCAAAGAAGAAGAAACTGCTGCTGCTCCTGATTGAGAGTGTGGTCTCTTTTGGAAAAAGCTTGGGCGGAAGAAGAAGAGGACATGGCAAAGAAGGAGGAGGAGGCGAAGTGCGCTGCGAATTACACAGCTTTAACCCCGCTGAGCTTTATAGAACGAACTGCATCTGTGTATGGAGAGCGAGACGCGGTGATCTATGGCGACATTCGCTTCACTTGGACTCAAACATTCGAGCGATGTCGTCGCTTGGCGTCAGCAGTATCTAAGCTCGCAGCTGTTGGAGACACGGTGCGTGTATTTGGTTGGTTTTCTTCCTTGCCAAAACTTGTAGACTTCTTGTTGTTGCTGCTGTTGTTGTTGCAAGGAGTTTGATGATCCGAGGGACTTAGGGTTTGAAGCTTTCGTTGCATGCCTTGTGTTTCTTGTGTGTGTGTTTTTGTGTGCAGGTATCGATTGTCTCACCGAATTCTCCTGCTCTCTATGAGATGCATTTCGGAATTCCCATGGCTGGGATGGTGCTGAATACAATCAACTTTCGGCTGGATGCAAGAGCAATAGCTGTGATTCTCAAGCACTGTGAGGCCAAAGTTGTGTTTGTCGATGTCGAGTATCTTCAGGTTGTGCACAAAGCTTTGCAGACAGTAGTGTCGTCATCATCATCATTATCATCATGGAGGCGGCCTGCAATTATCGTCGTGGAAGACAGGCTACATGTTGCTGCCGCAGGGGGGAAGTCCAACACATGGAACTCTTTTCTTCCTGGTTGGGGAGAACTTGTGGAGTATGAGGATTTGCTTCAATCTGGAGATCCTCAATTTGCAATCAGACTACCTGCTGATGACTGGGAAACCATATCCTTGAACTACACTTCAGGCACAACTGCACGGCCCAAAGGTGTGCTCTACCACCACAGGTTTGTACCCACCCTCACTGACCCCTTCTTTGCTGCCTCTCTTCTTCTCACAGTGCTTTGGCTACAGATGATAATGCTTCTTGTATTTTTCTTCACAACATTAGGGAGGAAAGGGAAGCAAATAAGGTTCTATTCTTGTTCTTGATCCAGACGATGATGGAGCGTCAAGGAACAAGCTCCTGACATCTCTCTTTCTATATCCTTTCTTTCTTTGCATCAGGCTGTCTGCACATCTGAGCCCTGAACTCAAAACTTGATTTGGGTAATCTCCAGTCATGTTTTCCCCCCACACTATCTGCAACAGCAGCCATGTTTCACTTCTTTAATTGTTTGTGCGCAGTACCCCATTCAGTGCTTTTGTACAGAAGGTGCTCATTTTGTTTGTGATTACTGTACCAGGGGGGCATATCTGAATGCTCTTGTTTCAGTTCTGTTTTGGGGCATGAAAGAGGGATCTGTCTACTTATGGACATTGCCCATGTTCCATTGTAATGGCTGGACCTTCACATGGGGAGTCGCAGCCATGGCAGGCACCAACATCATCATGAGAAACATCGAGACAAAGACAGTGTATGATTTGATTGCAAAACACAGAGTGACACATCTATGTGGAGCTCCAGTGGTGTTGAACACCATCACCAGTGCTGGTAGTCATGAAAAGAAGAAGCTTCCTGGTCAAGTTCATGTTCTTACTGGTGGGGCACCTCCACCACCATCTGTCTTGTCGAAAATGGAAGGAGAAGGGTTTGACGTGACGCATTCTTATGGGCTTACAGAGACTTACGGCCCAGCATTAGTTTGTTCTTGGAAACCAGAATGGAACAACCTTCCCCTTGAAGCTCGAGCTCGTTTAAAAGCCAGACAAGGGGTGATACATTTGGCCCTCCAGGAAGCTGATGTTTTGGATCCTACAACAATGATGCCTGTTCAAAGGGATGGAAGCACAATTGGTGAGGTAATGCTCAAAGGCAGCACAGTAATGAAAGGTTATCTCAAGGACGAGGAGGCAACAAGAGCTGCTTTCAAGGGGGGATGGTTTCATACAGGTGACCTTGGCATTATACACCCAGATGGATACATTCAGATCAAGGACAGGTCCAAAGATATAATCATCTCTGGTGGTGAAAACATAAGCTCAATTGAGGTGGAATCTGTGTTGTTTAAGCACCCTGACATCTTGGAAGCCGCTGTTGTGGCTCGTCCTGATGATCACTGGGGGGAGACACCATGTGCATTTGTCACTCTAAAAGACTCTGCAAGTAATGTGTCTGCAGACTCCATCATTGCCTACTGCCGTGAGCACTTGCCCAGATTCTATGTACCTAGGACTGTCATCTTCAGTGAGCTCCCCAAGACGTCTACAGGGAAGGTGCAAAAAGTTGTACTGAGAGAGAGAGCCTCTGCATTGAACACCCCTCTGAAATCAGCCAGCAAGCTCTAGAACAATTACAGTTTGACAGGGTTATGAGCAAGCCCAAGTCATGTCAGCTAGTGTGTCAGCTTGTGATTTGTATACTCAAAAGCATCATTCAGGTAGCCAACATAGTGGAGCTCAACACTCAGAGAAGAGGAAATCGCATCTTTTCAAACTGTAATATTTCTACCTAATTTTATTGATATGAACAAAGTAGAGCCTCACCATTAGGTACACTCTTCACCCAGTTTTGTGCATAGAATGATTGATTGCATACTGCAGAGTTCACATGCACTCGTCACACACTAAATGTGCTCTTTCATGCTTGTGAACCCTCTAAACACCTGACAAGCCAAAAGTAGCTTTTTTTAATAATTTAAAATCAATTTGAGTCTTGTGGAGTGTGGTCATTGGGCTGCTGATCTCGGAAGTCCACATCAATATTGGGTGGGGGAGTCATTTGATGAAAATAAGGCATGCAGTGACTTGTGACCTCTAAGGATTGAGGAAGGAGTTTTCTCTGAAGGCATGAGGGATCCAGTCACATGAAGGACGATTACCAACAGGATTGCAGTTATATTTGGGAGACTTGTTATGGCTAATCCCCATACAATTGGCTGATTTTCTTCTCTGATAAATTAGTTATGGCTAATCCCAATGTGATTGGGAGTTTCCTTTTTGATCATTGAAGACATTCAAGAAATTTTCAGAGTCTAACCAATTGTATTATGAGTTGACCTCTAGAAGGTGCCAAGCGTTTAGGAGTTCATGTTGTATTTTTGGAAGTTGGAATTGGAATATGTGCAAAGAATTGTTTGTGAAACTTTTCCAATGGCATGAACTATCCTTGCAAGACCCTGTGAAACTTTTTCTACCTCAATTGAAACTTGAACCCAGCATATTCACCTCATTACTTTATCATAACATTCATTCTTCACAAAACCTTTTGTTTGTTCCCATTGAAACTTGAAGTTTTCATATTCAATTCATTGACTATCTAATGTGAATTTGTGCTGCTGACCTCTTCTTATGGACTTTATTAAGTTTTGGGCTTCAGTTTTCCGCAAGTTCCATATCCCAAGATACAAATTTGAAATTTAATAAACTTTGGCCAACATTGAGCTATGACTAAACTCAAGTTGTCGGTATATTGTATGAATGGGTGGTTTTTGAATACTTTCATGAAAACAGCTTATGAATGGATTGTACACACATTGTACATTGTACATGTGTACTTACATTCTACAGAGTTATGTACACTTGTACATGTATGCATGGAAGGGACAAATGGGAGCATGAAAGGTGTGGATTGTCAAAAGACAATGGGCAACTAGGTGTTACATGTTTTCAAAGTTCTTTACATTTTGTATTCATATTTTTAAAAAAATTCCAAAGGTTTTATTCTTTCTTGAGAATCACATCTTGGCCTCCAATATTTTAATGAGCACTTTAACTTGCTCCTTGTGAGTGCAACATATTTTTGGGTGTATGCACAAGTGTCATGTCCTAGTCCTCTCGTTTGGCCGGTGAAAACTTCAAATCCATCCTTGGCTAGCCTGTGCCAAATCCCAGTTCAAGCTGAGCTTGCTGTCTGTTCATCCTCTCCTCAATACGGGCTGAAATTCCCCTAAAGATTTTGAAAATCGTAAACTTTTGAATCCAATGGCTGGTTTCGTATTCACATTTGTTGATGAATAGATTGGGCCAGATTTTTAAATTAATACTTCCAAATGCTGTTTAGGGTTTAGGTATGGGTAAAAATGGGCATAGAAAAGCTTAGGTTCTTAGGGGTTAACCAGAGTTGATTGAAAGGTTAGTTGGGTGCATTTTCAACATGAGAACCCAGCTCTTAGACAAAATCATAAGCCAAAGCCTCTTCAAACCAATGCACAATGGAACAAGCTTGTTCTGCCCGGGAACATGATGAGCCCACCTAATGGAGGCATTGTTCCATTAGGTGGAAACAGGGCCTTCTTCTAGGGCCTGTCCCACCCAAGAAAAAGCCCGGAAAAGAGCTCGAATAGGCCAACAAAACCATTTACAACTTTCGACAATGGTCACTAGTCAGTATTTCACTTCCTTGAGAACCTCATGAGGGCTGAAGGAAGACCACTTTCTAGCCTGCACTGCATGTTGAATTTCAACTCCTAAAGTCGTGGGCACCCCTAGAGTGGCTTCGTAAAAGAACCCCGCCAAGCCAACTTTCATGAATTTTGGGTCAACTTCAAATATTTTTGGGACTTAACTTGGTGAACCAATTATGCATTTGTGGAAAAATATGTATGTGTCCATGGATTTGCTTTTGTGTCACAATGTTGACAAGTAAACCTACAACTCAATTTCTCAATCAAATCATGACTAAGTTTACAATTTGTTGCCTTGGTAATAAGGTTTAAGGTTTTAGGGTTAGGGTTTTGGGATTATTTTATTCATTACACCTTATGATTTATGTGTGAATTTTTTTTGAATGGTATACATCTTTGGGATGTGCTTTAAATTGTGATGGGCTTTGAAGGAATCATTGACTTGAGAGAGAGAGGATGAGCTACCACAATTTGAAAATTGGATTTGAAATTGCACCTTTTCAAAGGGTGTCACTGAACGGGCAATTGCAACCCATATGTTCACAACTATAACCCACATTTAGCTTTGGGAAAACCATAAATTTCAGTCTTACACTTTTACATTTTTGCACCAAAAACCCGAGCCTAGGTTTTGTGACCATAAATTCATTCATCTATATCGAATCAATCAAAGCATAATTCTTATCATTTATCCATTCATGCAATCAAGCTCATCATCATCATCATCATATGAGTAATGAGTTTTGTAGTCTTCCATCAATTGGGAATTGAATTTGATTGAAATTCAATGAAATGATTCGGCTGGAGTTTGATTGTAACATGCATTTGAGAGAAACAAATACATGGCAAATTCATCCAACACAACACCAAAAACAAGAAGAACACAACACAACAAGGTCTTGCCAACCATGGTTGTTGTTCTTGCTATAATGGTTAGAAAGTAACCCACCTTTGAAAGGAAGGAAGTGTTATGCCCTACAAGCTAAAAACCTAATGGTAAATAGGTAGGTAGGTCACACTTAGTTATTAACAATTATCAATACCTAAAAGTGGTTTTTTAAAAGGGGGATTTATTTATTTTTTATAATAAAATTTCACAAGAGTCGTGTTTTATTTTTCAATTTTTGTGATGTTGCCACACTAGCAATCATCCACAAGGAGATTTAGCCACGTTCGGCTATAGACCAGCTATGAAAGTAGTAGAAAATTATTAAATTTATTATATATTTTGGCAACTATCTGCTTTGAACAATTTGTAGAAACATGGCAATTGTTTAGATTTTTTTTATTAAAAAAATTCAAGGGAATATTTGAGAGAATATTATCTTTTGAGAGGGCGGAAACAAAAAATTTGCTGATTTCAAGGTGGGACCCTCCCCTCCCCTCCCCTTCCCCCCTTTGGGCCCGCACCTACTTACCTATCTACCTACCGATCTACCTATCTACTTACTTATCAACTCACTTATCTACCTATCTACTTACTTATCAACTCACTTATCTACCTACCTACCTCTAACTGGGCTGACGCGGCGCGCGTGCATTCGCCAGACTCTGCAGGTTCCCGGTTCCAGATGATGCCGGCGGACAACCGGATCGACCAGTCGCAAACGCTCCAGCCTCGTTACGTTACCGGCCGGCTCGGTTGCCGTCTCGCAGCCTGAGAGCGACAAAGGAGGAGGTAGCGTCTCGTCTTCTCGCACTTGTCGCTGCGGCTCCTTCGTGTTCGCGCTTTAGCATCACGGTTGCGTTCGTTTGCATCTCGGATTGTCGCTGCATCGAGGGTTGCTCTCTCTCTTTACAAGCCTTCGCTAAAGCTTCATTTTGGCTGGAAGGAAAGTAAGCGGTTTTGAAGTTGGACTGAGTTTAGTATATGCGTTCGGAAGTTGTTGGAGGAAGAAGACGAAGAAAGAAGAAGAAGAATTCTTTCCTTCGGGGTCTTGAGTGGGAGACACTGGTGGAGTTTATGGAGGTTTTTTGGAGGATTGAGAGAGGGTCGTTGAATTCATAGAAATGTTTACGTCTTGTTCTTCCTTTGGCGTTTTTTTTATTTTCTTTTTTTAGGAGGGAGGGGTGTGGGGGCCGGGGGTTGGTGGTCTCCTCTTGAAGTAGATTTGAAGATACCGTATGTCGGGATGATGACAATCGGACAAGTGTTGCGTTTAGAGGTGCGGTGGTTCTCGGAGCTGGCCTGAAAGTTGCTACAGAGTATGGGGTCTCCTGTGAGCTTTAGACGAATTCGAGAAGCTGTCCTCCGAGACCGAGGACTAACAATATTCTTCCGAGAATGGACCGGGGGGGAGCGACAACGGCAGCGTACATGAAGGTACCGGGCGGTTCAGACATTGGTTATTGCAGTGAAGCTGGAAGGTCTGTTCGACTTCAGGTGAAGATGTTAGCGATTCTTGGGAACTGAGAAGAAGACAGAGACAGAGAGGAGGTGCAGCAGCAGCAGAGTTTTGTCTGAAGAAATACCATTGGGATTCATCTATGGCTCCTGCCCCTAGATCGAGAGCCCGTGGCAAGGTTGAGGAGAATGGCACATCCGGGTTTCCACGCCGTTACAGCGCACGAAATCTAGAGATTTGTACCCGGCAGCTTGGACAGTGGAGTCCCTTTGCAAGCTGCTCAGCTGCAGTCGGTGGTGGAGAAGCGATTTCAGAGTATGGGACTTTTGCAGCTTCCAGCTTGCCTCTGCAGCCATGCTATGGTTTTGCAAGAACTTCAGATGCAAGAGATCCTCACGATCCAATCCTCCCGAACTCACTCTTGCAGCAGGACAGCGGTGCATGCAACAACACCATTATGGCCAGCTTTCCACTAAACCCTACATCTGTGGAACATACAGATTGTGGAATGCAAGTGGAGAATTCTAATCGTGGAGCTGGTTTGAGCTTTCCACAAGTACCGAGCTTTGAAGCCAGAGCTCCAAAGCCTGATATCTATGAGCTGGTGTCATCAAATGGAAGGTCAGGTGTGTTGCTGTCCAGAGGACGATCAGGAGGAGTTCAAGGCTGGAGCAAAAGAAGGAAACAGCTGTCACATGCTCTGATGCGAGGGCTCTGGAGATGGAAAGAAGGTGTGCATACAAGAAAGAGGATGAAGAGATCTGGCTCATATAACTCGGGGTCAGGCAAAAGCTCTGACAGAGCACTGCAGGTTTCTGAACCCTCCACCGTGCCAACATCCAAAGGCGGTCAAATACGATGGTCTGATATTCACCTCACTCCCACAGATTCGAGCGGCGAGCTCTTTTACTGTGGAAATGGTGTTGGCACCCCAAGCAATTTATTGCCAGAATTAACTTCCCTTGCCAAGGAATGGGCTGCTTCTGAGTGTGTGAGATGTTGGAGCACTGATGATGCAGCTCCTGAATGTGATCACTGCTGGTTGCGCAGTGACAATTATTGTGTTGAATCTGGGTATGGCAGTGAGCCTGGATACAGAGGAGATGCAGAGCTGGAGGTTGGAGATGGGGATGAGCTGGATGAAGAAGAGAGAGAGCCTGATCACTTGCGGGTTTGGAGGGAGATGATGGCAGACCATTGTGGACCTCAGTGTGATGAACGGGAAACAGACCATGTCATCATTCAAGGTCCTCCCCATAGTCTTTGCAAATAGTTTTTTGTTGACTCAATCTGTACACAGGAGATTCAAGCCTCTGTCTCTTACACAGTATATTTCAAATTCGTAATGTATCTGCTGCTGTCCTTACATGTGTTTTGTTTGCATCTATTCTAAGCATTGGGACTGGAATACCAAGTGTTGCGTATTAGGCTTCAAAGGTTGCAGATTAGGTCAGTTTGGAGGCTTTTTTGCATAGCTATATACCTTGTTGTAAATATCAGTCGTTTGAATATGACCTGCAATGGTGCAGATTGTATGATGGAGCTGCTGTCTGGGAGGAGCACGCATGTTCGGAAGTTGCAACAAAGGTTGCGAAGGAGGAGATCAGCAGTCTATTCGATCAGAAGACTCTAGGCACTCGGGGAGTCATGGTATACTAATTGTCCATCCACTTTCTCATCCTGGACTTGGGTAGATTAAAGCTCAGGGCTCATCAGAGTTGTCTCTGCTAATGTGTCGAGCACTTCAATGCTGTAGTCACAATGCAAGAGGCTCCTATCACTACCCTATATGTATGCCTTTCCATTCTTAGGCTCAGATGCATGCTTGTACAGGAGTGAGCTAAAATGAAAGGAAGCTTACACTGACAAGCTTGTTGGCTCTTCATGAGGATTCTGTTGACTGTTTTTATTGGCTATACTGCTTGAATAGTAGCAGACATCACAACTGAGTCTTCCCATTGCTTCCAGAAATGCAATAGACACAGATTTTTGTACAATTGTTTGCCCTAAGTTTTGAGCATATTTATCATGTACTTCATTGAAGCCTGTGCAGTCAGGAGATGATGAAGTCAGTCGGGAATAATGTCAGCTCATGAAATGCCATTCATGATGAATGTGATGGTCTGAGAGACTTTGTGAGTGATAACTCTCTGTGTTATGACTACCGGTATTTGTGTCACATTTGTTTTGGTTTGGCTGGACTGACACATCGGTACCTTCATTGCAATTTGTGTTCTTCCTGCAATCTCATGGGCACTATAATTGTTTCTAGCTAGGCCATTTTTGAGGTCGAAGGAATCTGTCATGTTGGTTGTTAAAAGTATTCACCCTCACCTGGCTTTAATGATTTGTGGAGAAATCAGGTTGAGAAGAAGTCAGCATCCAGAACATTTGCTCTGGGTGAGCTGTTGTGCCCCCTTTTTTTTTCCCTCTATGATAGAAGTGAGTGGCTGATGCAGATAGATGACAAGGGCAATCTAGGGTGGTGAAGTAGATATGTGTTCCACATTTTCTGGTTCCTGTACTTCACTGTATCATCTTTTCTGCATGGACCCAAATCCAAAAATGACTTGTTTTTGGTTGTGCTTGCATCAATGGATGCCAGTCCGCCTGAAATGGAACCAGGGCTGCTCCTCATGTGGGACAGCAACCAGAAGTAGCTTCCAAACATTGGATCTGGTGGTTAGTTCAGAAGCAGCCTGAACTAACCAATACCAGGACCAAAGCTGGTATGAAATTTCTTTGAAGTGCCCAATACCAGGACCAGCTGGTATGTTCAAAAGTCGTTACCAGACCAACACTGGTTAGTTCTCCCTCGTTTTCTGATGTTATTTATTGTCTATATCTTCTGGCTTCTCTTTGGCTTGAGAACCTTCAGGCTTTCCGTCCCAGTGTATTATGTTTCGGCCATGTCTTTTCATCCTCTCTCACAAAATTCCACCTAGTGAACATCAGAGCACAAGAGAGAAGGTTTTACAAAAGTCATGCAAGAACATGAATATTTCAGTGTTGGGCTGTTATTATGCATTTGGTGTTAGAACCATCAGTTCCAGTTAGTAAAGACTGAACTGGAACCAGGTCTGATTTTCGGAACTGGAATTTATACTTTTGAAGAACCAGACTTGCAACCAGATTCACAGTTCCATTTACATGTGGAACAAAACTAGAAATGGAACAGAGATTTTGCAGAACCGAAATGAGAGGTTCTTTCATAAAAGTATTCCTCAAACGAGGTACTGCACACTAGAGTTATCCTTAAAGTTTTGCTTAGTTCAGTCCCTCTTTCACACCCAGTTGGCCCCTTATTTGTCTCTTCATGCCCACTTTGATGTTATGCGCAAAGTGTTGAAAATAGATGATCAAATACAAAAACTTGTCATGTTATTCGTGAAGGAGCGACCAACCATGAAGAAATTTCAAGTGAAGGCTGCCAATTTATGTCTGTGCTACATGGGATTTTTTAATAGTAGGTTTGTGGGGTTATAGGCCTCAGGTTTTAGGGTTTAGATTTTAGGTTATGGTTTGGGTTGGTGTTTTAGGGTTGGTGTTTAAGGGACAAGGCCTTCGGGTTTAGAACCTGAATTTTAGGGTTGAGGTTTAGTTACAATCTTTTTGGGTTTTAATGTTTAGGTTTTGAGGGTTTAAGATTTATGTTTGGGCATTTTAGAGTGTAAATTTCAGGGTTTAGATTTTAGGGTTATGGCTAGGGTTGAGGTTTACGGGATGATGAGGCCTTTGAGTTTATGACTTTAACTTTTAGGATTGAACTTTAGTTAGAGCAGGTTTTAATGTTTAGGTTTTGAGGGTTTAAGGTTTATGTTTGGGCCTTTTAGAGTGTAAATTTTAGGGTTTACTTTTGGAGGCTTGTGGCTTGGGGTTTTAAGGTTTTCATGCTCAATATGATTAGATAATGGCTATAGGTCAGAACCTACTTGCAACCACCCCCCTCAACTTAGCCAGGTCCTCCCAATTCACCCAAAAAAAATAAAATTGCAACAGGTTTAGCCAAAAAAAAAAGGATTTTTTAATTGATATTTGTTGCAATTGCTGAAAATCAAATTCCAGTGTATTATTATGACAAATACACCAATAACAAGGCATACTTTGCATACCTATTCTTCAAATGTTGAAATTCTCAAAAATTAAATTTGAAACTGCCCGAGCTTCATTTTCTAAAATAAATAAATAAATATTCAGCAAAGAAGTGCTAAATATCAGTGGTAGGTACTGTAATCAAATAGTTTTCTTTCTCTGCAGAAGAGCCTTTTGTGTAGGCTAAGGCCCTATGATGGGGAGGCATTCTCAAAAATAAAGGGCCTAGCATGAGGCAAAATTTATTATGAACCAAACCTTCATAAATCACAAGGTGTAGGAGTGGGAGGGAAATTATAGGCATAATGTCATTATTTATAGGTGTAAGAACCCTCCCACTATTGAGGAGTAGGCATAATGTCCCTCCCATTTTCTTCTAAGAGGGAAATTCATGTGTATTAGAACACATGTCACGAACCAACCAACGTAACAAGGGGTGTGTCACACTATGGCCTTGCCGTTTACATTGAAAAGTATATTAAGGCAAAAAGAAGAATTAGGGAAAGGCAAAAATATTTCACCATACAAAAATATAATCTTCCAAAAATCCTCTAAAAGAAACCAAAACCCTTCGAGATATTATAACTCTATAATTAATCTCAAGTTTCAACACAAGGCAAAATATCATGTTTC
>Ga0116231_10006173_pt1 | contig 23077 bp, 12 predicted proteins | sample S1TSphgellanicum_2_FD_89695 | JGI IMG/M metagenome (GOLD analysis project Ga0116231, IMG submission 89695) | Host-associated microbial communities from peat moss isolated from Minnesota, USA - S1T2_Fd - Sphagnum magellanicum MG | ecosystem: Host-associated > Plants > Peat moss > Unclassified...
AAATATAAAAATATATATATATATATATATATATATATATATATATATATATATATATATATATATATATATATATATATATATAATGGAGTATTACATTTTTGAAATGTCATTAAAAGGTTATGGTTTTTTTTTTTAATGAGATATTTCACCCTATTTCATGTACACTAGTGGACCCTTGAGTCAATGACACAAGTGTCATTTCAATTGTGAAAAAATCTTATTGGCTCTCAAGTGTGAATTCAAGTGTCTTTGACCTCAAGTGTTTAAATTTCGAATGTGAAAATGTGTTATGGTTTCGGATGTGAAATGAACACATGTAATAACACATAATAAGTTAATAAATTTCATAACTTAAATCTAATAAATCAATGTATTGGCCCATATTGATGGATATAGATTGTTGGATATAACCTCCATGATTGTGTTTTTGGAATGCTTGTAGCCATGGATGCTTTAATTGCCATTGGCATTTGCAACTAAAGGCATGTTTACGATTAGTGGTATAAATGGTGTGGTCGTTTGGATTATAAGTGATTACAAATGTAATTGTTAATGTAACAATAATAACCATGTTTTGAATTTTTTAGTGATGAAGTGCAAGTGCGTTGTGTAAAACTAAGTTAGTCTTGTTGAGACCTTTGGACCAAGTAGGACCATTCAATTCACTTTGCAATTAGTTGGTCCAATGTCGACTTGATAGGGATGGATGTGAACTAGATGGCAATGGGTGGGAACCAAATGGGGGGGGGGAAGGATCAAGTGTTACAATTACATGTAGAATATATGTTTATTAATTCATTTTATTGCAATCACATGTAATAATCTTATGATCACATGTAAGACATTATTATTTTTATTTACAATTACATGCAAGAAATAAAATTATGAATTCATTTATGGAACTTGCATGTAAAAATGTTGCAATCACACGTATAATTAAGATTTTGGTTTTTTGGTTTTGGTTTTAGCATGTAATCAAGATCATAACCACTGTTTAGATTGTAGCTGAAATTACAGCACAATATGAACCAAATTTTGTTTATTGGAAAGTGGAGTTTTTTTTCAGCATCAATATTGACCAAATGTAACCTAGTGGACTAGGTTGGGGTTGAACCAGAGTTTTTTTAATTTTTAATTCCTAATCATCAAGATTATCTACATCATCTAGATTGTGATCAAAATTTCAATCAGAATTTTTTGGTTCGAAATGTTTTTTTTTTTGTTCACAACATATTTTTTGTGGTGTACTAGGTGGAAGAAAACAAAAAAACTATGGGTTTTGATATTTTCTAATTTTTTAAATTATAATTACTATCCAAATCACCTTCATAAAATAGAAATCAGTTCCTAATATAGGTGGAATTGTGGAGACCTCATACATGTTACAATTGTTACTTCATATATATCTAATTTTGAAATTATGGTATAAATGAAAGTTATTTACTACCTCAAGATTCTTTGTTTTTTCCAACAATACCAAACGTTTTACTTGTTTCAATTTTGTTAATTGAAAATGTGACAAGTTGAACCTCGTTGTGTTTTGAAATGTAGTTAAAACAATTCATAGTTTAGTTTATTTAAATTATACATCAAAATAAACTTATAAGCATATGCACACAATAGGTAATTTGATGTATAAGAAGCAGACATTAGTAGTGAACATTGGTGGGATTGGCATGTTTGTCGATGTAATCAACACTTTGGCACAGTTCATGTTTGTTTGGTAGAAGCCTTGGTAATCAACTTGTCATGTTTGTTTGTTTGGATGATCTTAATTTTATCTTTGATCATTTAAATAAACACAATCAATATATAATAATTTTACAATAAATTATTATCATTATTTCTTGGTAAACAATTGGTATAATTTTTTTGTCCACTTTATCATGCTTTCATTGTGACCCATTTGCACATTCATGTTTGGTGTAATGTTTTTATAGTTTGATATTGATATTTGATATAAACCTTAATGTAGTAGACATGGATGTTATAATGCACATGTTCATTTTTGGTTGTAGAGATGTTGATTGATGTAGTCGATACCATTGGTGATGTAATGGATATCATGCTAGTGGATGCCTTTGTTGCTATGCAAATGGTCCACCATAGCTCATTTGAAAATTCATACAACCCTAACAAGGATCACATCTTAGACATAGTAGGTGAATGACATAACCAAATTCAATATATTGAGAAAAAAAAGACCTTTCAACATATTTCAATTATAGTTATGTTATTTTAAACGTTAAACAATTATGTTAAACTATTGGTTATCACAACTTTCCCAATTGACAATTATCTACGAATTTTAGTCATTAGATTTTGCCAATTGTGGTTATGTATCCAATTATAACTAGACACATAACCAACAATTATAATTATATAAAGTGTGTGACCACCCAAGAATGGTCGTAACCTTAGGAGAGTCACTCATACTACCAAAGAATAACCTTTGTCATTTATACAATGATGAACTACCATGACTACCCATTCATTTCATCATGATTTCTTGATGATGGTTGTAAATAAACAAATATATAACAATCCACCCAACATTTGATGCAAACCACTTTACAAATCTTGTGTTTTGAATTTCAATTGCATTTTTGGAAGCAACAAAGAAGATTTAGACTTGATATTGTTGGCTAACACTCAAGAGACATAGCACTAAAAGGACAAAGTGCATAACCCACCCATGACTTCATAATATGTTCAAATTGGTTAAAAATACATGCCACGTAGGTACTTAAATTGTCAAGTGGATAATTAGATTTGAAATCAAATTAGTCAATAAATTTGAAACTACATTTTAAATGGTGTAATGACGATGTAATTTAAAAACGTGTCCCAGTGAGCACCAACATACTGCTTGATCACCGAAAGATCAATTGGCCCTTAGGGAATCTTCATGTGTATATTTGTTTTGTTGTATCCTTTCAACTGAGATAATACAAATTAATCTTTTTTCACGGTATCAAAACAAAGTTCTTATTTTGAGTGTGTTTGCAATATTGCTCATGATTGATTATCTTTGCAAATGTGTTTATGTTCATCATAATTTTGTTTGTGATTTTTGCCAATAATCCATTATTGATGTTTATCATGTTACGAATTGTTTCCTAATTTGTGTTGTGAAAACCACTTGTTGAATCTATGGTATGAGAAACAATTTGTTATGTGAATCTTGAAAACCAACTTGGGTTGTTTAAAAGTGATTTTCTACTTATGTTATGCAAATCAATTGCATACAATTGTTTTTGTTGGTGTCGTAGGCATCAAATAGTGTATAGTCATTCAAGAAAAATTTGTGAGGAATTGTAGGAATGGCAGGAGATAATATGTTCACCATGTCAAAGGTAAATAAACTTGAGGGGTCTTCTAATTATGCAATATGGAAGGCCAAAATGAAAACAATCTTCATGAAGGAAAAATTGTGGGGCATTGTTTGTCCTACATCTAGAGGAACAACTATTGAAGGAATGTCTATTGGAACATCCATTGGGACATCCACCAAAGCTACAACTCCACTTACAATGCTACTTAGATTGTTGCCATCAATGATAAGAAGAATCAAGCCATGGCAATTTTGTTGCTATCGGTCAAAAATGACATCATCTGTTACATAGTTGACCAAGAAGAACCAAGCACTTGCTAGACCATGTTACATAATTTGTTTGAGACAAAAAAACATAGCAAGAACATTACTCTTGCTCAATAAATTGCACATTTTTCGCATGGAGGAAGGATCACCAATTGAAGAATTTGTTTGAAGTGTGAAGGATATAATCACGCCTTTGAAGATTGGTGGAAAAAATATCAATGAAAAAACCATACTGCATGTCATGTTGAATGCACTTCCTACCAATTATGAAGGATTCATACAATCCATCATTGGCCAATAATAGTTTCCTTCCTTTGATCGATTGGTTGGAAAGTTACAACATCAAAAATAGCGACAAGAATCACGTTTCAAAAAGGTACTAATGAAGCTTTGATCTTGAAAGTTGGAAATTTTCATGGTGATTCAAGTCGTGAAAAAATTGCCAATCACAATGTTGGGAGACCAAATGTGGGATCTTATGGTCAAGGAGGTGGATCGTTCAAACCATCTAATTTCAAACAAGGTAATTTACTTGCTCAACAATTAGGTTTTTGTTATAATTGTGGAAAAAGTGATCATTAGCAGAGGGAATGTCCACTTCCAAGAAGCTATGCTACAAGAATGTTACAAAGTCAAAAACATGTGAACTTGGTTGAAGAAGAACAACTTGTTAAAGGAGTAAAAGAGGAGATTGTTGAAATGAATGAAAAAGATGTGCCAAATGTGTTTTACGTTGCATTAATATCTACGAAGATACATCAATATAATTAATCAGACGTTTTTAAAGTGTTTGACGTAGGGATGTTTTCATTTAGCTTGAATAAATATTCAAATTGGTATTTGGATTCTAGTGCCTCAAGGCACGTGATAGGAGATGTTAACATCTTTAATGACTATTGCAAAAACAAAATTGATTCAACAAAAATTAAATAAACAAGATGATATATTCATGCAGTTGAAAGCAAGGGTAATGTGGTTATACCTCATTGTAAAGGCATGAAGCAAATTGTTGATGTATTCCACATTCTTGGAGTAACCAAAAATATGTTGTTTGTAGGAGCAATAATAGACATGGGTTGTGTTGTTGTGTTTAGTGCAACCAAATGTTGGGTGATGACGTTTCAGGAACCAAGAAAAGTGGTAGTGGTTGGAACAAGAGATTGTGATAGTGGTTTTACAAATTGGAGGCTTTCAAGCAGAGAAACATGTTCATGGCAAAAAGAGTAATGCCTTTGAAGTTGTGGCACAAGCAGTTTGGACATCTCAACCTTCAAAGTCTTTGATTATTTTCAAAATACGGAGCAATGCATGGGATACCAAAATTTTCAACTTTGACTCAAAATGAAGTTTGTGGAGGTTGCATGACAATAAAACAAACAAAACAAGAAATTCCAAAATTTGTTGCCATACAAATGACAATACAAAATGCACTCATTCATTATCTTTGTGGACCACTACCATATACATTTCTAGGCAATTCTAGATATTTCATAACATTCACTAATGATATGAATTGAAAGACATGGGTTTACTTCATGAAAGAGAAGAGTCAAATATTCTAAAAGTTTAAATCTTTCAAAAAATCATTATGAAAAAACATGTCATTTAGCAACTGGCCTTGCAATTCATTTTTTGAATTGCACTAGACATTTATAACTCACTATATTTATACACCATGAATAATAATGGACAAATTGCATGAGTTGCAAAATTGTCATTCATTGTATATATGGTGCAATTCATTGCAACTTTGTCAAAACAACTCATTTTCAACTACTATGTAACTCCATTATAATTACACTCATGATGTCACGTTGACATCATTAAATGTCATCCAATTATTAAAATTTAACACATGTCACTATGAAAAAATTTAAACATAAAATTCATTTTCTTTTCAAAATATTGATCTCCATTGTCCATTATGATTATTAATGATGGTATGAGATTGTGACATGCGGCATAATAAAAAATTGTCACATGGCATATTAATTATATTTTGAAAAAATAAATAAATGTAAAAATATATTTGAATAGTTAGGTAGGTCATACATAACCATAGGTAGGTAAATTAGTAGGTCTTAAGACCTATATACCTACATATTTACCTAGGACCTACTTACATACTCACTTATTTAGGTAGGTAAATAAATATGAAAGCACAAAATTAACCATGAAATTTTATGTTTTGCTTTTATGATTAAACTTTTTTGAGTTCATCCCAAAATGGCACATGTATTTTAATGTGAAAACATAAGAGAACAAGCTTTCTTTACATAATTCGTAACATGGGATTCAAAAACAAAGCATATGGGTTCAATATTTTAATTGTCGCTTAGTTGCAAATCGATTTGCAATTGAGTTTTAATTATAAAAATATTTTCCCACATGTTTTGTGTTTGTTTTTCATTATGTAAGTTATATAATTAAATTAACGATTATATGATAATTAAATATGAAAATTACTCATTTATTATTTATTTATTTGAAATAGTGTTTTTAATTATTTATTTGTTTAATTTTTAACCAATGAAATAATATTTAAATTAATTAATCTAATTCAAATAATTAATTATTTGACTTCACATAATCCATTATCAGATGGTTAATTGTCTAAATTCATATAAGTAGTCATTTATCATTTGAAATTTTGAAAAACAATTAGTTATTTGAATTAATTAATGAATTAATTATATGAATCAAACTTAGTTATAATTCATAATAATCTATCAATTTAATTCATTCAATCATAATAATTATGTAAATTAAATATTAATTTATAATTAGCATGTAATAAAATATTTAAAATAACTCATTCCTAAATATTAAATATTAAATATGAATTTGGTAAAAACATGAAGGTATAAATTTGTATATCCATATGGACATTGAATTGAATTTTTAATATAATATACACATTGCTTTTAATTTCACATCTAAATTAATTATACGTATCCAAATAATAAATTAGTCAATGAATTGGTAATTATTGATGAACTAATAATTATCTTAAATAATCAACTTAATTCATTATGAAATATCCCCAAATTGGACAAATATTTATTTGATTAATATTTAATAAATAATTAGTTTTTTGGTTAATGGTAAATTAATTATATGAATAACACTTATTTATTCATATTAATAGTCAAATTATTGAAATAATATTTTTTTACGAAACATTACATATGAATATGTATCTTTATTCAATTATAATTATTTGTATTATAATCATAACATAGTTGACCAATAATACTTTAGTAGTGGCATAATAGTGCTTGTACTAATTGTATCAATGGGAATCATAGTCGAAAATTAGTTGCAAATGTATCTCATAATGGGTGGTGAAAATGTGCACATGTGCATGATCGCATGTATGTGCATTGTACACTAATTGCAACATAGTTGTTAATTTAATGCCACATTTACAATAGTTTTAAAATAATTACCACATGTAACTATAATTCAATTTTTGAAAAAGTTAAACATGGTTCATTACATATATATGTACGATATGTATAAATTGTCGTATAGAACATCCATTTTCAACTCATTTGCAACTATAATATAACTAATTCATTTTTTGACATGATAATTTAATTATTAATACATCATATTTCTAGGGGGATAATTGCATAATAGTTGTAATACTCAAGGGAAAGTTGCACAATAATTGTATATGAGTTATTTTTTAGTTTTAATTGTAAGGTAACGTGGTTTCGACAGACACGATTTTTCATAGTGAATTAATGAAAGTGGTTATGGATAGGAAAATTAAAACTTTTAAAAATGACAAAGGGGGAAAATTCACATTAGGATAATTTAAAACATTTTATAAGACTCGTCACACAAAATTAGTCATTAGTTAACTATGGCCCATTATTCCCATCAAAATGGGATTGTTAAATGCAAAAATAAGACCATATTGGAAAGGGCAAGATGTTTAATTCTTGAAAATAATACACCCACATTTCTTTGGATAGAAGCAATGAATACTACAAATTATCTCATTAACATTAGCCCTAATATAGTTAATCAAAATGTCACACTATAAGAGTTGTACATTGAAAAACAACCTAATGTAAGTCATCTAAGAGTTTATAGTTGTTTAGCTTTTGTTTGTGTCCTTTCAAATCATAGGAACAAACTTTAATCAAAGACCATTAAATGTTTGTTTACTAGATACGATTCATAATCCAAGGCCTACCGATGCTACAACCCCGTGAACAAGAAAATTATCATCACTAAAGATGTTGTGTTTGACGAATATGTGATTGGCTTGCAAGGAGTTTAGGAATCTACAACCATTTTATCAAATGTCACAATGATTCCAATAAGATCAACAACTCTTCAACATGATGCACCAAATCTTGCTGTTTAAACAAAAGAGCATCAACATTGTGACAAAACTTCAAAATCCATAACAACTTCCACATCATTGCTTACATCAATTTCCAACTCACTAGTGGAGATATCATCACTTACAAAACAACCTCAACATTGGAAATGATCATCTTGTCTACGAGGACCACCTCATAGGATATTGGATTATGTTTTCATTAATGAAGTGGAACCATCTACATATGTAGAAACAACATCTCACCTAGGTTGGTGAGAAACAATGCAAAGTGAAATGGAATCCATTCATAAAAATGGTACTTAACAATTGGTAGATTTACCAAAAGGCAAAAAATTAATCACCAATAAATGGATCTACAAGACTAAGCTAGGAATAGATGGCCACATGGAAAAATTAAAGACGGTGTTTGGTAGCCCGTGGTTTTGAACAAGAGTATGGGATGGACTATGAGAATACATTTGTGCCCACTGTGAAATGGGGCACAATCCAATTGTAACATTGGCAACTTAGCACTAATGGATGATTCGACACCTTGATGTAAAGACTGCATGCCTGCATTGAAAGTTGCAAGAATAAGTATTCATGCAACAACCACATGGCTTTGTTGTAAAGGGCCAAGGACATGAAGTTTGTCTATTTTTGAAGGCAATTTATGGCCTCAAGCAAACTCAAGAGCTTGGTACTTTCAAATGGATGCATTCTTGTGTGAGAATGGTCCTACTTGAAGTAATTCAAATCATAATCTTTACTTTTCCATTTAACATGGTCAATATGTCATCTTCATCTTAATGTTGATGATTTCCTCTTGACATGTGACGATCATGAGTTAATGACGTTTTTGGAGAAAACACTAACAATGATGCACCCCCAAGCTCCTTGATAGATTCAAATGTGAGTCCAAGATGAAAACAATGCAAGGATAAAGAGTTGGGGTACGCTCCTTGGCTCGTAGCACTTCGGGGGTAGAAGGGCATGCTGGAGCTCCGGGATAGGGACTAGGAGGAGTGACAAGTGGGTCAATTATTCACGCAGACCTATGCAAACCAAATAATAAGTTGGTTAGTGCATAGTTGGAACACTTTGGTGCACAAATGAATCACGAACAAACATAGATTCACAAGACTCACCACAGCCCAGATTTGGGGGAAACCATCACCTTCCCCCTTATAATATTCTATGTGCATTCTTGGTCATTATGTCCAAGAAATTCCCAAAATTGGAACTCCTGTGATTTTGGAGGCCCATAACTTTTTGTGCAGACCTCCGATTGATGTGAACTTTTAAAAAAATTGTAGCTATTGTTGAGAGTTTTCCAATGATATGTGGCACGCCACCTACACATAAATAAATCAGGGTGATTCATGACTTTTAGTGGTCGGGATTCTAATTAAAAATTTGACTCTGAACCTTTCATTTGGCCATAACTTATGTTTTAAGTACCCAAATGAGTCATGAAAGCCCATTTTAAACATCTACATCTCAACATCTTTCCAATGGTATAAATAACTTTTCAATCCAATGAGTTTTGACCCTTGTAATCGCCCTTTGAAAATTTCGGAATCCATCAATGGGACCCCAACTCCCAAAGTGAGAGCTCACTTGCGAGTGTGGGGGTTCATTCCCTCACGCTCTCTTACACTTCCAGGAGCATGAAATGTGACTCTCAGGCTTCACTCTTGGCTCACACCTTTGTAAGCCCTTGCCTTGGTCATGAACCCAAGGCCAGGGTTGTGACAAATAAAGTCATTTGAGATGTCTCAGCTAGGTGTCACATCATTGTACATTGGATTCGAATTCATGTCGGTTCAACATGTCAAATTGTCATCTTGTAAGAACACCAATGAATGAAGGAGTTTAACTTTGCTCTAACATGTAGTTCGAAGAAATCAATTCCACACAATTTCAACAACTTGTTGGCAACCTCATTTTCTTGACACACACAAGGCTTGACATTGCATATGTTATCAACACAATTGCAAGGTTCATGTTAGCACTCTAAGAAACACATTTGAAAATAGTATAAAAGAATTGCGATATATCAAAAGAATGACCAAACATGGAATCTTATTCAAACATGACACAACTACTAACATTACAGGATATGTGGATGCTAATTGGGCAAGAGACTTGGAAATTTGATGATCAACATTTGGGATGATTTTCAAATTTCAGTTTGCATTATTGATGTGGAGTAGCAAGTTGCAACCTATGGTGGCATTTTCAAGTATAGAAGCAAAATACCAATCATTAAGTGATGGGGCTAAAGAGATTATTTGGTTGAGATCATTGTACGCAGAGCTTCATGTTTTTAATAACAGACCAATAGTCAAGTTTGTAAATAACGAAAGTAACGTAAAACTAGTAAAAAATCCAATGTTCCACACCTGTACAAAACATATAGAAATCTAGTATCATTACATTAGAAAAAAATCATTGTCCAAATAAATTAGTGTTGTTTATACTCCTACAAAAGCACAACAAGCAAACATTTTAACCAAGCCATTAGGAAGGACTTGATTTGACATTTTAAAAGCAAAAATTGAAATGGTGAATTTGTCCATCATTTCTACCTGATATATCAACACATTTTAAAACTTTAATATTTATTTAGTCAACATAGGATAGTACAAATGTTTAGCTTTTACCTAAAGCCATGTGAGAAGGGGTGCTATAATATTTTCACACCTACTTTTATAATTAGTAGGATAGTAGATACTTAAAATTAATAAGTTTAGGTAGGTACTTAGATTGTCAAGTAGATAGTCAAATTTGAAGTTAGATCAATCAATATTTTGAGACTATAATTTAAATGGTGAAATGACAGTGTAATTTAAAGATGTGTCCAAGTGAGCATCAACATATTGCTTGATCACAAAAAGATCAATTACCCCTTAGGGAATCTTCACGTGTATATATATTTTGTTGTATCCATTCAATTGGGTTATGCTAATACAAGTTAATCTTTCTTCATAATTGGCATGCTTGAAAGTATGAAATGGCAACCACACCCATCTATAGATTTGGGCATGATTTCTTTGTGTTGGAAATCACATTGAAACAAAAAAACATCTCCTTGAATCAATAGGCCAAGTGGATTGTACCAAGAGTCAACAAACTATACAACCTCATTCACAACTGACGTTCATGCCATTATATATATGTTAATTCTACTTAGTGCTAAACACAATTGCACTTTAGAAGCCCTGATTTACTATATACACAACAATATGTATTCCTTAGAATAAGAATTCAAAACACAATCAAACTTCAATTGCACAAGAACAAAGTGAAATTTGCCTCCCCTTACATTCTTCCTAGAGCTTCAAGTCCAAAATGCTTAGTCTTTTAAGCTAGTTTGGAAATTACTAGGTATTTTGTATAGGTGTGTTTAAAGATTACCTTATTCCAACCTCAAGGTCCCACCTACTTATAATATGAAAGGTGATGTACACCCAAGTCAATGCATAATCCTTCCCTAAAGGCATAGTCCAACAAGCTTGTTAATGGCTAAGTACCATATGTTAGTGGTTCCACACAATTGATGAACAAGTTTGTCAACAATTATATATCATAGGCAAAGTAATGACTTTGAATTGCCCCTTCACCACTTGAAGTTTGTAATACAAATTCCTTGGACTAGGTCACCAAGGAAGGAGGTGCATACCTTAGATGATGAAAAACATGCCACAAAGGTGGTCTACTAATTGCTAGAACCTTGAATTCATTCCAAATCACCTCAAAGTGATTTCAAGGTTTGAGGTGAAAGTCAAGGTTTCCAAGGAACAAGGCATGTTCCTCAGGTCACTAGAAACATGCTACAAAGGTTGTATGCTAATCACCACAAGCATGAAATCGTTTTAAATCACCTTGCATTCAAAGGTTTGAGGTGAAATTCAAGGTTTCTATGGGAATTAAGGTGCATTGCTTCAATGAAATTGGTGAGCTAGGTGAATGGAGTTTTCGAAATCATCTTCGAACTTAACTTTTGGCACATTGGTTCAATTAGGCTATCTTGTAAACACATTTGAGGAAGAAATCACAGCAACTCAGATACAAAATGTGTGCATAGTGCTTCCCCCTAGCAAATTCCTGGACCTTAAAGTCTTCAAACACATGAGCTAGCTAATATTGAATACAAGGAGGAAAGCTCATGAGAGCTGGAAGGTGGGGGTGTGACAGAGATCGACACAGTGGGGGGCACCGGGCTCATAAATGTAATGACCTTCACAGGTACATACAGTGTCCTCATGGATTCCAAAGACTTGAGGGTTTTGGGTTCTTGTATTGCAAGCTAAAGAAATTCAGTCAATAAGAATCAATTATACTACTGAACAAAATTGCCAGTATCAGATCGATCAAACGTCTACACTCTAACACTAAAAAAGAATCCAAAAACCACACTCATGCAATTGCTGCTCAAAGACCTGTGCAAACTTTTTTGAAGAGAGTTGCAATGTACCCTGGAGAATCTATTAACAATCTATCAATCACCCTGTATTTCTATGGTATGTGTGTTTTATTATCAAATCCTGTATACAGCAAATACATGTACACATAGAAATTGTGATCAAGGATTTGAGAGTATCATATCCAGAGAAGTGAGCCAGCGAGCACTTGCTCTGTACAAAGTTTATTTGTGGGAGGACGACTTTGCGTTATGATAACTACAATTCTCTTGTGCTTTCCATTACTCTCGTCTGTATCTACAGCATGATGTGAAGAAGAAAGAGCTTGAAAAACCACAACTGGAGCTCTTTACAGATCCCTCTTGATCTCTGTCTCTCTGTCTCTCTCTGTGTCTGTCTTGTCTGTCTGTCTCATATGGATGCGGGGTATGGTTGTTTTTTGTATTGTGGTGCTGCAGATGGGTGTAAGCAGATTGAGATTGAAGGTCTGATTGTTGAAGACAATCATGTGCTGTGAGTGTGTGTTCTAGATCTCATCCCTTGTGGTTTTTTACTGTGCATTGGTGTGGCAAAAGGTGAAACTGCAATCAAAGCACAGAGAGAGACACACACACAGACAGACACACAGAGAGACACAGAGAGAGAGAGAGCGAGAGTGATCTATGTATGTATCTATATTCACAAATGTTCGATGCATCATCAAAGATGCAAGAAGAATGGGGGGAAGAAAGAATGGGGGCTCACTTGGGGGAAGTGGGTGGGGTCTAAGAAGATGGGTCATAAAATGGAAGCAGGTTTGACACTGACAGGAGCATCAGCATGCAATCCAGAAGCAAGAGCAGCTTCCACAATGGCCAGATCTTTGAGAGCTTCCCTGGGAGAGCTTCGCAGATCAGCCGATCTTCTTCTACCGCTGTTGCTGCTGCTCCTGCTCCTGTGGACCACATCAGCAACGAAAGCTCGCCACTCTTCTTCCAGACCCGAGAAGGGAAAGAATTGGGAAGAAGAAGGCTGCTGCTGCTGATGACCACCTTCTTCTCTAGGCCGCAAAGTCACGACATACCCAAACTTCCCTTCCTTCACTCCTCGCTCGACTACAACAGTACCTCGGGAGCACACAACACGCCAGCAAGCTTTGCTCACGGAAGAAGCATAGGTGATCACCATGGTACCGGAGCAGCCATTGTCAAACCTGATCAAAGTGGTTAGAGTATCGGGAGCAGGAACTGTGGGATCTCGGTGGGTAGCGATGGCGGTCACGAGCTTGATGTCGCAGCCCGTCATGACGCGAAGACCAGCCACGAAATGCACCCCACAATCCAGAATGAAAGCTCCTTTCAGCGATGGATCTCGCCGCCATTCGCAGTCGAAGTACTTATTAGATTTCGTCATGGGTACTTCGATGCTCACCGTGACTGCAACCATGGTACCCAAGGATCTCACCAGCTTGCCAGCTTCATCAAACGCCGGCTCGAATCTGTAATTCTCCGCGACTGCCCAAATGGGTGGAGATGGCGATGCTGATGCTGTTGCCTCTTCTTCTTCAAGAAGATCCTGTTGCAGTGCTCGATAAGAGTGCATGGTTTGCAACCCTACTTCCACTGAGCCAGCAACAGGTTTCTCTTGCAACACATGCTTCCCAGCTCGCAAAGCTCTCATGACAATCCCCGGTTGTGAGAGGATGGGAAGAACTATGGCACAGCATTGTACAAGCGGAGATGCAAGAATGTGTTCCAGTCCTGCTTCTCCCCATCTTGCTTCCACATCTGGTGCAAACCCTTGGACTCTCTGTACCATATCCTGTGCTGCTGCTTGTGATCTGCTCCATACAAATCTCAACGTGATGTGAGTTCCTTGAAGTGCTTGTAGAATTGGGATGTACGCGTCTCGTGCAAACACTCCACATCCCAGTAATGCCATTGCTGGTTGCCTTGGAATCTCTCCATCCATGGCCTAAAAATTCCTCTTTCTCCTCTTCCTCACCAACTTCTCTCTGTCTGTGTTTCTGTGTGTGTGTGTGTGTGTATGTTTGTTTCTGCTCTCTCCAGTAGCGTTTTCAAGAATTTCTACCACAGATTCTTTCTTCTACCCTCCAAATCCTTGATGGATCAGCAGCAGCAGTCAATGTTCATCATCATCCTCAATCGAGCTTCTTCTTCTTCTTCTTCTTCAAGCTTTCTCTCCAATTCCTCCATGCAGGAGTAGCTACTCCTCAGCAGCAGCAGGAACCACCACCACCCATGTTTTCCAAATTCATTCTTTCCAGAGAAAGAAACTTCTCAGATCTGAAAGTAAGCAAGCAAGAAAGCAAGCAGCTGGAGATCTACTAACTGGATTCCCAATAACCTCGATTGAGCTTTCACCACACGACTGAGCAACAACACAAGGGGATGATGATGATATGCACAATGGAGGGAAGCTTCAGACTGCAAGAAATCCCAAACAAAAGCGAAAAAATGGCGGCAGCAGCAGCAGCAGAAAGAAGAAGAATAGATTGAAATTGTTGATGATCCTTCTTCCCTTCTCAAAAAGAGTTTCTGAAACTAAACTGGTGAGGTTCTGAGAGGAGATGGTTTGAAAGCTGTACAACTACATATCCTGGTTTTCTGATTGAGAAAAGAAGGAAAAAGGAGGAGGAGGAGAAGGACCAGGACCAGGACCAGGACCACTGAAACTGTTCTGTTTTGCATCCAAAAGTTCAAGGAGAAACAAAGATTTATTGGGTGCCAAAGCTACTGTGCAAATGATGAGAGGAGAGGCCAGAAAAAAACAAAGTCAAAAGATAATAAAAAACATGGACACGCCGCATGCTTAGCTGCTGCTACTGCTTCTGCTACTACTGTTGGTGAAGAAGGAAGGTCCTGATGGATGATGATTCAACAAGCCAGAAAGGAAAGGGAAGAAGAAGAAGGAGAAAAACAAACGGAACCCACGACACCACAGCCTGGCTGCTTTTTTTGTCTTCTTGGTTTTCTGCAACAACCAAGTCATAGCCAGCCAGCCAGCCAGCCAGCCCATTCTTCCTCCCCCCCCTCCTTCCTGGTGCAGTAGCAGAAGCAGCATCAGCATATTCTCCACGTTCTCAAACTTGCTACAGTGGAATCCACAAGACCCACAATACCAAATCTACCAAGCACAAGACATATACACAAAACACAAAGGGTAGATTCATAAACACAAAACACTTTCTTCTTCTGCTCCACCAAGCCTGGACTTTTTCTTTCCTTTCTTCACCTCACCCATTTGGTGTGTTGCAACAAAGAGTCATATCTATCAATTTCTCATCTTCAAAAGATTACAATCTCTCATCTACTATTTGCAATTGCTTTTCTTCAAAAAGATGCAAGTCTCAGCTACTATTTGCATTTTTGCTTTTCTTCAAAAAGATGCAAACTTCATCTACTATTTGCAATTGCTTCTGTTTTTTATTCACCCATTTGTGTGCATCAAGTAATATTCATCAATTACTCTTCTTCTTCAAAATGTGCAAAACCTCATCTAATTATTTTTGCAATTCTCTTCTTCTTCTTCTTCTTCTTCTTTTTCCTCACCCATTTGTTTGTATCAAGTAATATTTATTAATTGCTCTTCTTCAAAAAGATGCAAACTTCATTCAAATCCACCAAATTTGGTTGCAAGACATCCTCAATCCGTTTACATCTATGACAATCATAGATTTCTTAGGAACAAATAAACATATCCTCAATCAGTTTTACATCTATTCCAAGTGTAGATTTCTTGGGAACAAAGCAAGACATACTCAACCCATTTACATCTACAATAATCCTAGATTTCTTAGGAACAAATGAACACATCCTCAATCAGTTTACATTTTTGGAAAACATATATTTTGGGAGGAACCAAGAAAACTCATCCTCAATTGGTTTAGATCAAGATCATGAAGAGACTTCCCTCCCTTCCTCACCACCTTGCTCCCTCTCTCCCTCCCTACCTACCTACCTACCTACCCTTTTTGCCATCAGCAATGCTGCTATATTCAGAGCCAAACTTTTTTTTTTAATTTTTAATTTAAAAAAAATTATGGGTGGGAATGGTCTTGACTCTTGAAATCTACCAAAACTTTAAATTACCCAATTTAATTTATTCATGTTTCACTTGAATCCACAACCAACAAATCAATCAATCACTCAATCACTCAATCAATCAAATTGGGAAGATTTGAGATTGAGGGTGGGGAGAAATTTTTCACACTTAAAAAAAAAAAAAATTCCCATGCATGGCTTATTGCAAAATCTTATTATAGTAAAGCATACAAATCAAAATCTGTTGGAAGAATCTTCTTGAAAAGTAGCCAATTTTACCCCCAAAAAAACGTTTTAAATTTTTTAAAATTTAAAAAAAAAAATTTACAAAAAAAAAAAAAAACTCTAACAAAGAAATTTGGGACTCATCATTCATTGCTTCAAGTCATCAAAAACAGCTATCTAGCTAAGGAAGAACTACCTACCTACTTACCTACCTACCTACCTACCTACTAACCCAAAAGGGAATTTTATTTTTAAATTTTAAATTTTCTTATTTGGGTGTTGATCTTTGATCCTTGATCATTTAAGAGCTTACCTACTTATGTAGCCAATTTTGGCTAGGGATGACTCACACAGACTGGCTTGCTTTCTGGCTTGCTGCCAATTTACAGAGAGAGACAAGTGTTGTGATAAGGAGGAAGGTGTGGTGTGTGAATGAATGAATGTATGATGAGTTGGAGAGGATTTAGTTGCTGGTGATGTGCAGCAGCAAACAACAGATGGCAAGCTCCATGTGTTGTTGGGCTTTCTCTGGTGCCCAGTTAGGCTAAGTTTGCTGCATACATTTGTTGCTTCTTCTTCTTCTTCTTCTTCTTCTTTTTTCCCAAGCTGGATTTGTGCCAGATTATATATTTCATCCAGCAGAGAGAACCCAACCCAAGTGCACACCCACTATCCATCATCCATTCATGGAAACCCCATTATGTATGACTCTGTTGTTGTTCATCCATCCATCCACAACACAAACTCAGTTCCAGTGTTGGATGATTATCAGAAGAAACAGGGGGACAAACCCGTGACGGTTATCAGGGAGGTTCTTAGGGTTTATAACCGTGGGTGGGTTTCAAAAGAGTCAAGGAGCTGATTCTAACCCATAATCCAGGTTCTCAAAAACTTGATAACAAAACTGATCATTCCTTGATTCCGAGTTTTTTTTTTTTGTTTTTTTTTTTTGCTTTAAAAAACCCAATGCTAAAAATCCCTCAAGTAGATGATGCATTTGCCTGGTATTAGTAGGTGAGTTAACTAACCATCATGGTTAACTGTGTGGGAACAGGAACATAATGAAAAAAAGTGTTTTTCTGTTCACACATAATTAATTCATCCTGCATGGTGTGCAATGGTGGGTGGTGCTGCTGGTTCACTCTGTTGGCAAATTGTGCTTTCATTGCTGTTTGTTGGCCCCCTTTTGCCACCCCCCTCATGGAGAGATTACAGAATGATGCAGAGTTCTTCCATTTGGTCCCACATTGTGAAGAGCATTTTCTTTCTTATCTTATCCGAGCTAGCTGTTGTTTATTTGTTGCTTTGAAACGAATAGTCAGTTCTCTTGCAAAAATCAAGTTCAAGTTCACATGTATGAAAAAAAGCTCATGTGCTATAGACTCGAGTGCTATAGACGTGATGCAACTAGCTAGCAATGCATGTGTGTCAGAACAAAACACTCCACTTAAACCCTAAAAAGACTTCAATCAAGTTCCATATCCTTCATTGTAAGGTGTATTTCACTCGTACTCATTGTTACCGTTCATTCTATTCTTAGTTGTATTTACTGTTAATTAGTTGTGGGGTGTCTCCCAAAGTTAGCACGTTTTTTTCTTCTCTTTTTTTTTTTTTGCGGTTTTTTGGCCAAGGAATCACTTTTATTGGCTTGTGAAATAATGATTGAAACAACAGCACATTCTCTAAATAGATATGCAAAGTTTATAACTTGTGACAATTCAACTTTTGGCAAAGCTCAGGGGATAGATAAAGTGTGGTGGTATTGGGTGCAACGTGCATTGTGTTAGACAAAAAGAAAGAAAGAAAGAAAGAAAGAAGATCAAGGTTGTGCCACCACCCCTCTATCCAGTGTGCAGATCTCTCGTAAGTAGGTAGTAACTAGTAAGTATCTAGTAGGTAAATAGTAGGTACCTAGTTTAGTGCTTTTTGGGGCTTCTTGAATCGTATGCTCTTTGCTCTTTGATTAAGCTTTTTAAGGAGGTTTCTTGAATCATGTAGTTTTGGTTTGGTACTTTTTTTCTTTTTTTCCTTTTGGGGCTTGTTGAATCATGTTGGGTTTGGGCTTAGTCCTTTCATTTTGCACTTTTGAGGGGGGCCTTCTTTGAATCATCATGTGAGTTTTGCTTCGTACTTTTGTGCTTCTTGAATCATTTGCTTTCTTTTCTTGTTTTGTTTTGTTTTGTTTTGTTGTGAAGGATTTTGAAAGGGACTTGTTAGGTGGTGAAGTTGGAAGAAGGGTCGTGAGTGACGCCATGACTTTTGCCATGCCCCCGAGTCAGTTGTACTCACATATACACTCGGCCAGAGTGAACCAGCACCCACCAGTGCATCATCAAGGATGGATGATAAATGGTCAGAAAAACAATTTTCTGTTGGATCCCAGTTCCTTATCTACCATGGTGGTTAGCTCAGTTGCTTTTTCTTACTACAACCTGCAAGTGGGTTATTAGTTGGTAGTAAAAACCTAAAACACCCCTTACCTATGCCTATGTGGAAACTATAAACCATCTAGTTACATACTAGTCACCTACTAGTCACCTACTTCCTTGCCTATTTATCTGTATATGTGACCTATGGCAAACCCCACATAGTTTTGCCAATCCCACACTAATGCACTGGTCACAATAGCCATGGCAGCTACTCGCCCTCGCCCAATAGCCAGGGCACCATTCCACAATACCCATGGGAATTTATTTTATTTACGATTTTAAAAATCACATGAGACATCAAATGAAGGGTGGTGAAATGAAGGGCAATGAAGCAAGGGTGAACAAGCACCCACTTAAACCCCTACTACAATTATAGCCGGTTCTTTGGGTGGAATAAATACACACAAACACATACATAACTTATGTATATGTACCGAGAGAGAAGAATATGGTTGTTAGGGTCTTGGAAGTTTTGACTATAAAGTATGTGCACGTTTTAAATTTTAGGATAATTTTATGTTTGATATGGAAGGTGTGGGTATTATTTTAAGTTGAGGAATTGATATTTCAGCATTATTTTGAGGCATTATTTTGTAGAAAGGGAATATAAAAAATGTCAAAACACACACAAAACACAATATACACACTAGCTTTGACCTATATTGAAAAAGGAAGGAGGAGCTCTCTTATGATCATTGAGGGTATCCATACACCATGACATTATCACAACCCTATTATCAAATCTACAAGGCAAACAAGACCAAAGGTTGATGCATAGTGAACTTGAAAACCGCACTTATATCACATGTTATAGGTTACAACCCCCAAAAATAATAATAATAATAATAATAATAATAATAATAAATGAAAAACAACCCAACACTAAAGATTCAAAGAGGTCAAACCTAAAAAGCTTGATTACAAATCTTGGTGCAATTTGAGACACAAAGGATGAACAAATCTAAGCCGATAAGATTTCAATGGGTGTTAAATCCAACATTGGACTTTTAAATCTTGTTTTAAGATTATGTTTAACACACAACATAAGGATCTTAATCAAGATCAAGTTTGCATTAAACTTACAAATTCGACTTAATGTTTGTTGGCCTTGCCTACTACCAAGGCAAGGATATTGTGTTTAGATTCATTGTAGAGTATAGTAGCTTAAGGGATTTTGGCCCCTAGATAATAAGTCTATTTTCATATGAGGATTTTTGAAAGATGATCATTTTGGCTTGTGTTGAAACTTGAGATTAGTTATTATAGAGTTATAATATCTTGAAGGGTTTTGGTTTCCTTGTAGAGGATTTTTGGAAGATTATATTTTTGCCTGGTGAAATATTTGAGTTTCCATAATTTTTCTTTTGCATTAAAATACTTTTTAATGGAAATGGCAAAGCCACAATGTGACACAAACCCTTGTTAGAACTATAAGTAAGTGTCTTTAGTTAATTCTCATGCATATATCTTAAAGCCTTACAACAAGAGGGGCCCCAAGTTTTACACAACTTGCAAACCCATTAACCAATTATTGGGCTCAACAAGACAAAGTTCTTCCCTCCCTTCATTTCATCTAGTTGAAGAACTTCTCTTGCTCAATATTTCATCATGATTCACTTGACTTTCCAACTCCCATCATCAATAATAACACAACTACACATAGTTTGCAATGATTGTCCAATGGTTAGCATGGGCAAAGAATGAGAAGTTTGAATGAATATATATATATAGGTCCCTCCCTAGGAAGGAAGGAAGGAAGGAAGGAAGCCATGAACAATTTGTCAGTTCATATGGAGGCTCTTCACAGCTTGATACCAGGCCAAGAATCATCACTCTTTCTTGAACCACTCTGGTATGAAAGTCCCCAAAAAATTACCCAATATTAGTACCCATTACCAGCATGGTATTGGGGAAATTTTAATGATAATAATAATAAGATAAAAATCATTTTAGACATACCCTCCACGTAAATGAAAATTTGAAACTTATTTACATTCCGTGTAATTGCCCAACTTTGGATGTATAATTGTAAAACCGTGTAAATTCATTTTTTTAGTCATGTAAATTGTGTAAGTGCAAATGATTTACATTTATTCATCACCTAAATAAGTGTAAATTTGTGTAATTTTTTTGAAAAAAAAATTATTTGAAAATATTAACATGCGTCACCAATGAACAAAGCATTGGGATGCATTCATAACTAATTAATGTGGATTGTAAATAGGCATAGTCATGAAGGGTATATGACATATACATTTACCTTGGCAAAAACATTTACATGAGCTTGTGTAAATGTACTTGAAAAAACTTCACACTTACCTATGTAAAGATTTTAAAAATTATTTACACATTGCGTGAGGTAGATGTAAATCATTTACACTTATGCTCCCAACATTGGTTCGAACCAACAACAATTAAAATAAAAAATGTTTCATTCAATTTTTAACTATTTTTAAAATTAAAAAAACATAGTTGACAATAAAACTTGATTCATGTAACAACACTCCACTTTACGACAAGTTCAAAGTTCAAACCCACCATAGTTTCAAAATTAAAATAGGAAATGTTCCATGAAGTTTTCAAAAAATGAACTCATAGTTCACATAATAACACATGGTCAACATTCTTCTAAATGTGGGACCACATGGAAACTATAATGATTCTTTAGTTTCTCCTTTTAGGAAGCCAATAAACCCTGCTCCTTGAATTTGTTCAATGTTTCAATGGGGGTATTAATTTATTTGAGCCAATTTGCATTGTACAAACACACATCTTGGATTCAACCTCATCAAATCATGAATCCAAGATATGTTCCATAATGCTTGTAACAAGTCAATAGTTGGAATGGGAGATGGGAGATGGGTTGATAAGGGCGCAAGTTGAGAAGTGACTAAATATTGAACCCATTAGAAAATCCAAGATCCAAGTTTGAATTTATTGGAGAATCAAAGACCAAATGTCTTTCATGATAATTTTTTAACCCATTTTAATCAAAGTTTCAATCCATTTTTATTAGGTGAATTTTTTATTCTTAATTCCATTCCATCCAATGTTGTTGCAATTGAAGAGTTTTAAATGTTCATGATTATCGATAAAACAATATATCCCTTATATGCATTTGGTCTATTGTCAACAATTTAAAACTTTATATGTTAATGTTAAACTAGGTTAGTGTAATTAATGATGTTTTAAATTGGAACTAATTCAAGTGTGAATGACGTTTAAGTTATTTCATGTTTTAAATATAACTTCAAATTGTGTGATCTCAAATCACTTTTGATGATTTAAATTTTAAAACATGCAAGTTTGTTGTGACAAGTTTTAAGATTTTTATGCAAGTTCCATTATGCCACATGGTTTTGTGTGTATTTTATTTTGTGCCACATGGCTTAGATTCTTGCTATTTGCAAGCTAATCATGTTTTGAGTTATCGAAAGTCTAATATTTTAGTTGGGTAGTGTTACATTTAAATTTAGATTGCTTAAGCATTGGTTTTTTTTCTTTTTGGGTGAGTTTTACATATAATAAATTGTCACATGGTTGTTGATAGTTTATATTATGTTGGTTAGTTGTAGTTATTGAGTCAAATTTTGAAATAACAAGAATCAATTTTAGTTTGTTTTTTGTGCATACTAGTTGAGGTCTGAAAAAAATAATTTTTTTAAAGTTTGTTTTATGCATCATGTGGTCTAATTGTAGTGAGTTGAGTTTTGCTCTATATGCCATGTGGCATGGGTGTGTTTTTTTATGTTTCTTGTATCTTTTGGGTTTTGCAACTAGGTAGAAATTGTAGATGGGATGTCTCTTGAATTGTTGAAGCTCACCTAAAGATGTTGGCAATTTTAAACTTGTTTTTTGTTTTAAAATCCTTGAAGAGTTGAAGTTCAATGAGGGTTTGTGTAACCTAAAATGTTGAGGGAATAAAAAAAGGAAAAGAATAATAGGCCATTGCCAATGTTTCCTAACCCCCCCCCCCCCCAACCCCCTTTTGGTTTTTGTGTGAACAAAAA
>Ga0116231_10006174_pt1 | contig 23076 bp, 20 predicted proteins | sample S1TSphgellanicum_2_FD_89695 | JGI IMG/M metagenome (GOLD analysis project Ga0116231, IMG submission 89695) | Host-associated microbial communities from peat moss isolated from Minnesota, USA - S1T2_Fd - Sphagnum magellanicum MG | ecosystem: Host-associated > Plants > Peat moss > Unclassified...
ATAATAAAAATATTTTTTTTTTTTTTTTTTTTTTTTGCAGTGTAGGGTAGCACCCAAGACCCCTAACCTTCCTTGTAACAAAAAATCAACCATAGGAAATAAGTTGGGTAATGTTATTAATGACCAAATCATGCAAATGTCAAACTTTGTGTTGTACACCTCCCAAAAGTTGCCAGATTTGGGTTGTGGGTTTATAAGCTTGTTTTCATAGTCGACTTCAAGAATTAAAAGCTTCCATCCCTTTAAAAAATTTCAATGTTCTATTTCACAGAACAATTCATTCACATCTATGACCAAAAGGTGTCATATTGTGTTTACTGTTAGTTATTTTGAATAGGCATAATTGCAAATGTCCCTTGGAAAACAAAGCTCACATATTTTAGACTAATGTTCATCATGTGGTGATCAATCTTGACAACAAAAGCATCCACTAGCACCTTACCACCATAATATTCTTGAACTTTCTTCCCATGTTTGTGAAACAATGTTTACCTTTCAAAACTAACCATTAATAGACCATCATCAAAAGCTTCAAATGATAACATTACCACCTTTGAAATAACATTATGCTTCTTGTTAACAACCATGTTAGATGGCATTTGAATATCCAAATTGAGGTCAAAGTCTCTCTTAAGAGCTTCTTTTTGGCCATCTTTTGTTGGACCCTTCTAGTGTGTTTTCATGATGAAGTCAAGGTGTAACCTTGCATTCAACATCCATGGCACACATGAATTTCAATATTTATTTAGATTAAAGGCAAAATGATTGTTAATCACAAACCTAAAAAACCTAAATTCACATAAGATGAAAGTTGTTGGGTAAAAATGAATGAAAGCATGAAAAACCATTTAACCAAAAGGACTACCTAGTGGAAGCAATCATACCTTCTAAACAATAAGTTAAAGAAAACCAAAAATAAATACTCGTAAACAATTTCCAAATTTCCAAGGTGGGGGTAAGAAGGTATCTACTTTCTAATCACTTCATAGTATCTTGAATCTTAAATTGCATGCCCAAATTATGTTGCAACCCTAAACCCAACATGAATGTAATCTAGTTCAATTATGGAAAGGTTGCTCATGATTTTTTTTAATTTTTTTTTGTGACAGGCCAATCAAAGTGGTCCATTGGAAAAAAAAAAATTGAACTTTGGGTTCACTCACATTTGGATCTTTTCACAATTAATTAATATGGATTACAAATACATATAAATATACAACAATATATACAATTACACAACTTAAAATAGTTACACAACGTTATGTAAATGTATTTGATAAATATTTATATTATTTACATATAAATATAGATGTAAAAATAATTTATATACATGATAACAATATAAGTTTTAAGTGTAAAAAGTTTGGATGTGTAAGTGTAAATGATTTACAATAACATAAAATTTACATGTTGTTGTACATACTAATGACTTACACTAATTATGGGAATGTAACTTCGAGAAGCGCAAAGTAGCACAAATTTTCTCATAGTATGTAGTTGAGACATGATTTAAGGTGTTATGTTGTTTTTTTGGTTGATAAGATTGCCATAATTTTTGTTTAGTGCAAACCAATCTTGTCGAATTCGTGGTGTTGAAGGGAGGGAAACATTTGATCCCAATTTTTTTTGGCTATTTACAAAATTGGGTAGGTAAACAATAATTTGGCAAAGGCTATAGTAGTAAAGGAGGAGGTGTCAATCCTTTGGAGAAAAAGGGTGGGCAACAACAAGAGGATTCCCCTCTTCTCTTTTGGTTTATGGTAGTTAGAAAGTGTTCCCGACTTATAATGCAATGCACAATAATGGAAAAGCAAAACTCATCCTCCAATAGTTCAACAATCAATCACTCTTGGTTCTACAAACTTGGAATCAATATTAGGGTTTAGGGTTCATCCCCCCCCCCTCCCCCCTTTTTTTTTTCAGTTTTTCATCCTATACCTTATGGTATATAGGATGAATGTTGTGCTAAAAGTTTTTATTGGATTTCATTAGTTTTGGATGGGTTAAGGTTCTTTACCCACCCTGATATAACCATGAGTAAGTGATAGGGTCAATATATATATATATATATATATATATATACCCTACCCAACACTTGGTCTTGAGTCTTCTTGAGCCTTATGATGGATGATCATTTTGGGGGATGAAGGAAAAAGTGAGTGAATCTCTCGCAAGGATGAAAATATGGATGAAAAGATGAAGGGTAGGTCCCAAGAAGCCCCATTTGTTCAAAGGCTTAATTCATCTCAGCTCCTTAGTGGTTACTAACTCATCCCTTTTGATGGGCAAAAGTGGGGTCGGCCCACTTCTGAACCCTTAGAGACGGTTAAGGAGCAAGAAGGGTGGTAATGTATGGATGGATGGATCGATGAATGGATGTGTGGGGGATGTGTACATCCATCCCTAGGTCATCATCGGGAAGCGAACACCAGGCGGGTGGGGAGAAGAAGGGGGTGGGACGAAGGACGAAGGACGAGGACGAGGACGTGAGAGCGAGCAAGCGAGCGAGCGATGGCAGCGCATCAAATGCCGGCCACGGCGCCAGGGATGCCGCATCCGAGCGCTGTGATACCACCGCAGTACGCGCACTCACAACCACAGGTAGTTTGTAGTGTTTTTTTTTTCCCCTGAGAAAACGCTTGAGAAACGAGCAAATTCGGTCATCAGACGTATAGGTTGGGGGAGTGAGAAGGAGAAGTAGACAGACGGAAAGGACAAGTGTTTTGTTGTTGTTGTCGTCGTCTGGTTACTTTTTGTTGCATATGTGAGTGAATATGGCGGTAGAATGTATACTCAATGATAGTAATAGCTATTCTGTGCTGTTCTGATGGACATTTGTTTTGGTCATCTAAGTTTCTTAGCCGTTGCAGCAGCAGATGCAGCCACAGCTTCATTACCAGCATTTGCAAAAGCAACAGCTGCAAACTTTCTGGCAACAGCAGATGCAAGAGATCGAGCAAGTGAACGGTGCGAATTTTTTTTGTTGCAGAACTCTCTTTGCTTTTCTATTTTTTTTTGTGGTTCTGTGTTCTCCCGCGTCATTTATAAGTGTTTGGGGCCACTCGTTTTTTTTTTTTTTTTTGATTATTTTGTCCCCACCGTCCGTGTGCACAGAGTTCAGAAATCATCAGCTGCCATTAGCGCGAATAAAAAAGATTATGAAGTCGGATGAAGATGTGAAGGTAAGTCTTTTGACCCTCATTCTTGCCATGTTGAATGACTTTCTACCTTACAATCTAGATTGCAGAACAGGCTATTTCCAGTGAAGCATGCCCTACTTCGACAAAAGAAGCTTGATGCCTTTAGTATTGACTGTCTCTTCATCCCTAGGGTTTCCACACTCCAGCAAGAAAGATTGGCCAAGCAAGCTAGGCATCTAGTCATTTGCAAAATCACCTTTTATTGTGTTTCCTCTGCTTTTTCATGGAGTTTCTTTTATCCTCATCAATGATCTGCTATTTATGTGTAGAACCAGCCATAAACTCTGCTTCATCAGTGATTCTTTCTTCCACAAGGTGCATTAGTCCACTCTCTAACTGTCAATAAACAAGGAAGAAGGTGAATTATCCTCCAAGGGTTAAGCTGAATTATTGCCACAATTAGTTTCACTCAGAGAATTTGATGGCTCCATACACTTGGAAACTCATCATCGCTGTCATTGATCCTCACATACTGTCAGGAAAGTGGCAGTGGTGTGTACTGTTTCACTTGACTAGGAGCATCTGTGACTAGGTACTTTCTTTGACAAATAGACTGATGCCATAGCCTGGCCTAGAGAGAAAGACTGATAATAGATTTTCTTGGCAATGGCTTTGTGATAACAGATGATTGCAGCAGAGGCTCCAGTTCTATTTGCAAAAGCATGTGAAATGTTCATTCTGGAGTTGACCCTGCGGTCATGGATCCATACTGAGGAGAACAAGCGGCGGACACTTCAAAGAAATGATATTGCTGGTGCCATTACCAGGGGTGACATCTTTGACTTTCTTGTAGACATAGTTCCACGGGACGAGCTCAAGGTTAGAGTTTATGCAGCCTTTGATATTTGTTGTAGTGAAATGGCTAGGTGGTTGCTGACCTTTAATACTAGGTACTGTTTAGTACCCAGATGCTTGCAGTGACAAGATTAGCATGTTGGCTTCCAGGATGAAGATTTGGCTGTGCCTTGGACTGGAGTTCCAGGTGAACCGGTGCCATATGGAAACATGTATTATCCACCTGTTGCAGGACAGCCAATGCACCACGCAATGCCGCCTGTAAGTGTCTCATGGTAGACAAAATTTAGGGAACAGTTTTGATTTTCATTGACATTTTGTAGTGTTGTTCTGACTGGATCTATTATGGTCATCAAATGCTTGCAGCATTTTGACTTCAAATGTTTGTGTCAGGGTGTCTGATATGATGTGGGCATCAAAATGTTTTGCAACTTTGTGTTCTCCATGTGTCATTGCTCTGTGTCTGAACATTTCAATGATCCAGGATATGGAAGAGCAAGGTCCCAGTTTGGCACGTGTGCACCAGGAAGGGTGGGATTGTGGTAGATGAACTGCAGTGGAAGTGCATGTAGGTTTCAGTGTCACCTAAGGTTGTAGTCCCACTAGTGATGGTCCTAACTTTTGCAGGAGATGATGGTTGGACAGCCAGCACTAGCTCAGAACCCACAGATGATGTACCAGCCACCACAGGTAACTAAATAAACGTGTGTTCACTTCTTTGCCAAGAGAGGATAAACTGCATTTTCTTTATTGACAGTGCTAGATGGCCAAGAGATTTTCTTCTTTTCTGTCTTTTTCTCTAGTGTGCAAGGGGCATACCATTGCATATCTCTGATGCATGTTCTGAATCACACTGATTGCAGCAAGGAAATATGCAGTAAAAGAAGTTTGTTGGACAGCAGGAAGGCTCGTTAGCTAGGAATGAGGGCGATGGCGAACAGACTTAGATGAAACATGTTCACCAGAGCAAATTGTAAGGTCATATTTTTACACAATGTTACTTTGTTATGTAGAGGTCATCTGTGATGCCATTTTGAACAGCCTTGATGATGTGGGAGGCTGCCCTTGAGGAAACATAAAGGTTATGTATTATGCTGTTTGGAATAACCTGGATGACATGGGAGCTTGCACGTGCTGAGGGTTGCTGTCGTCAATTTATGTTTCATTCTTGTACTGGGCTGTGTCTGGTCATGAACGCAATAGATGCACGTATTTAGAAGGTTGCTATATCTGCTTTGTGACATGTGTATAACTTTGAGGTGCTGCAGAGCCATAAATGTTTTTGTCTGTTGATTTCCTGTTCAGGTCATGGCATATCCTCCTTTGCTTTCAAACCTCTTACAATATAAACCTCTCCACAGCAGGACTCCAGACCCCTCCACCTCTTGTTTCCACTAGCTAATAGAAAGTAAGCATAATACGATTAGGTCTGTTTTTCCTATTGATTGTACTATGAGAAAGTTGCAATAGCAACTGATCTATGTATTTTAGTGTAGGGGTTTTGTTACAGCTTCTCAGACTGGGGTTCCTTGTCCTATCACTTGGTTCTATTAACCATACCTTAGTTGCTGCACATTGGGTGGTGTGGTTGATAGATTGATCGGCAAGGATTTATATGTGCAGCAGCTAGTGAAGATATGGTTGACAAAACCCTTTACTTCATGGAGCAAGGGTGACTGAGAACATCCTCCCCTCATGGGAGATGGTACTGCCTTCTTTTTGGAGGACAGCTCTTTGTGTTTTTGGTATGTTATTATGTAGAGGTCACCTATCCCAAGACCATTTTCAGCCTCTTTGTGTTTTAGAGTTTGGAGTTTGGATGAAACTGGTATTTTCACTCTGTTTAGCATGAGAATTTACTTGCATGGGAACACAAGCTTATCTTGCAGAATTTTTTCCTAAAATCAGCCCCTCACATAGACTATGTAGCGAATGGATCAACCTTGCAAATGCATTGTTTTTGGTATCACCCAAAGCTGCAGAACTCAATTTTCCATATGCAAGTTGGTGTATGCATGACATTATGTTGCACTTGTACTAATATGAAACTGTGCTGTATCGTGCTGTATCGTGCTGTATCAGTGTCTCAAACAAGATTTTTGGTTTCTCGACTGTCACAGGGCCTTCCTTTGAGACTTCACTAGCCTCTTGCCCAAGTTCTCCACTCCAGTATGTTTACAACCCATTTTCTCAGCATCCTTGGTGTAGAACCCCTTGACATTGAACATTAGACGTTTATCTGCAATGTTCTAGAAAGTTGTGTTTCACCATCTGGTTGTTCAAAGTGTATATCAGGTGGTGTCTCACCCATGTGCGAAACACCTTGCATCCAGATCACTTATGGAGGGAGCACATATCTTCCCCTTATTTGATAATGGTGGATGTCTCTCTTGATAGCTCTGTCTGATGATCATGGTTGGCTCCTGAGCATTTCCTCTCTCCCACTACCCAAAACCATGTCATTAGATGGGTGTAAGGTATTGAACATCTAAAGCTGTCAAACTTCTGAAGTTCAATCTGAAAAGAATTTGCCAAATGACTTGACATCACAATGACCAAACTTTACTTCATTCCAAGCTTGGACATTGGAAGCTCCCAATTGGAAAGATTTGTCTCTTGCGTACCTGATATACCAAAGAGCAAGTGTAACCTTTTTGACAAAACCAATCTTGGGTTGACAGCAATGTTGGTTTTCTTTATGCAGCTCTGGTCTACCTAAAGAACTTGAACCTTTTAACTAAGACTAAAAATTATGTATGAAATTTAGCTTATTTGCCCAACTTTTCAAAAAAGGTTCAACTTGTCGACCTAAGAAATTTGAACTTGTTAACTAAAACTAAAATTATGAAAAAAAATTCAGCCTACTTGTTAACTTTTTCAACAAAAGAACCAAAAAAAAAATTCCAACTTGTCTACCTATAAAGGCGTTGAATCTATTAACTAAAACTAAAAATTATCTATAAAATTCAACTTTACTTGTGAACTTTTGAAAAGTTTAGATTCTTAACTTGTGTACTTTATAAGAACCTCTCAACCTATGTTAAAAGGATTGTTTTTTGTAAAGTTTTAGTTTTGATTCCTTATGTAGCAAAAGGCTAGTTCTATAGTCCATTCTTCTTATGTCGGTTGCAACAAAAAGGTGCAAGCTCAAGTCTAGATCATAAGAACTTGAACCGCAACGGCTGAGTTTAACACTACAAACCAAGAAACTTACCAACATTGGTTTGAATGTTTGTTGAATGTTTCAACCCAATTTTTTACGTGTTTGTCTCAAATCTCAAGAGTCATCATGAAGGTGGGATTAAAATACAGAGAGAATCTTGAGAACATCTATTAATGAGATCGTGAAGCATGAGATTTCACAAGAGCATTTTGAAATTAACACATTTGAAAACCTTAATGCAACGAAAAGATCGTGAATTCGTTATTGAGGCAAAATGTAAATGGATAAGAACATCCCCACCCACTTGATGGAAGAGCATGTTTTGAATGTAAATGAATAAAAAAAACTTGTCGGTTTGATTCAAAAAATGGTTCTAGGACAACATGTTTGCACAGACGTCGTGATGGTTGGCAAAAGGCACTACATAGCTTAAATCTTATTGTGGATTTGATTAGATTGTTTGATTGATTCACACAACATAATAGCCACAGCTGAAGACTAATCAAATTATTTAATTAGTTCGCTTGTTTTGTTATTACCTATCTCCCACTATTTTGTGCTGTGTATCAGATGGTGAATCAGAAGCTTGAGGGTGACAGACTGCACACAATATCACCTGTTGGTGCATGCCATACATTAGCTGGGGCTTTTGCTACAATGGCCAACAATGTTGTGTTTGTGCCCATGGATGTGGTGAAGCACTGTTGCAGCTGTGGTGGAGTCCTTATACAGTGGGATGTTGGGATTTTTTTCCCTCATGGAGGAGGGAGTGCGGATGTGCATTTTACACATCATACCCAACAACAATGGTGATAAATTATATCCCCTTCACTGCTGTGCACTTCGCAGCTTTATGAGGTGGGAAAAAAAAATCATGCGACTCAGTGCACCCTGAATGGAAAAATCTTGTTGCACCATCTTTTCAGCAAAGTCACAGCAGAACCAAATTTTGGGTTGGGATGACAACCGGAGTAACTGGGATTGTTAGGCTGCTGATACCTCCTCATGTCAGTTCTATGAAAATTTTCAAAGCATTCTTGCACTGTAAGCTCACTTGTCTTTTAGGTGTATATTTGATAGTCAAAAACTTCCTAACCAGCTAACTGAACAAACCACAGAGAGAGAGAGAGAGAGAGAGAGAGAAGGTGCTGAACACCCATATAGCTCTGGCATCAATGCAACATGATAATGTCCTTGTTTTCATGTGTTCATATCAGGTGTTACTCACATCAAAGCTATTTTTGGCAGATGATATGTATGCTGCAATTTTGATACCTGTTTCAGACACTGAGAGCATGCAAATGAGGTGAACTTTTTAACTTAAAAGACATAGGATTGATGTTTGGGTTTGGAAATGTGTGTTAAAAAAAAGAAGAAGATATATCTATCTATAGTAGATTGTGTGTTGTTTGAATTTTCGGCATTCTATATTCAAATTCCGTACCTGACCCATCCTCAAACTCCTCTTTCAAATCAATTTACAATGAGAAGAAGATGCTAAATTTCATCAATTGAACCTGAATGACACAAGCTGATGGCCCAGGATCCAAGAAAACAGTTAAATGATTCCAAACTCCTCTCCTCTCATGGGTGGGGGGCTGCTGTATCCCCAAAGAAAAATTGGAGAAAGATTCTTTTGCTGTGGACCCTTCTTCTTCTATCATCAAGCTTGAGGCTTGTGATCATTCTCTTGCTGTGGACCCCTCTTCTATCATCAAGCTTGAGGCTTGTGATCATGGTTGAGGAGATAACAAAGGGGAGGGGGGGTATGTACTTCAGGCAAATGTTGAAATTGAATGGATTTCCCCCAAAAGAAAAAAAAAGTTTGCAGCTGGAAAACATTCCATTTCTTACACTTAAACTCTAATCTTTGCAACTCTTAAACCCTAATTAATTTTGTTTTTAAGTTGATGAATTTTCAGTTGACTTTTGGAGAATTGTTCTTGTTAGGGTTTGGAGAGAAAAAGAGCAAAGGAAATAGGGAAAGTACCAAGGTATACCTTAAGGCTATGGAATTGAATTTTGAAGTCTGGGTATCTCTCTAGATACAGCATTGATTTTTGGGAGCACTTTTTGGATTGTGTCTCAGGAGCTGTGGACTGGAAATAAAAGGGTTTTGATTTCTTAAAACTTTGAGAAACACTTTGTTTGTGAACTAAGTAAGCATGACTGAGGTTTTGTGAACCTCACTCTTTGTCCTCTATTTTGCTTGTGTGGGCCTTATTTCTCTTTTGTATTTGTCCAATATGATTTGACCTTCAAAGTAACCCCACATGGCCTTTTTTGAATCACCAATTGACCATGGAACTCTTAGTATTTAGAGTTGAGAGTGAGCCACACTATTGTTCCTCGTAATGTTCCCAATGACATTCCCAATTTGTTTGTTGTCCATAAGTTGCTTAATTTATAAGCTTTCTCACATGTTCCTTATGTTGTTCCCAAAGTTCCCATGTGTCCCTCATGTAATGTATGTTCTTTAAATCCGTTCCTTAGGTTTGGTGAAACGTTCCTTAATGTTGTTTTCAAGTTTCCCATGTGTCTCTCATGTGTTGTTTATATACCTCCCATAGGCTTTGCCAAATGTTCCTTATGTTGTTCTCATAGTTCCCATGTGTCTCTCTTATTGTTCCTAAGCCTCCTCACATTTTATCACATAATCAAGGTTCATATAATTATTTTTTTGGACAAATTTTGTCCTATTTTTGGACCCAAAAAAAATAAGAAAATTTTGGGATTTTTTTAATGAGTGTGAATTCGACTAACTTTGGTAAGTTTTTGGGAAAAAATTGTTAATTTACCGAAATCTTAAGATTGAAAGAAGAAGAAAACTCTCATCCAAAGTCTTGCTCTTTTTAACATAGGTGGGGGTCAAATGGAGAAATGACATCAATTTTTAACAAAGGAGTGTCTAAAGTAGTTTGGAAACTTCAATGTTGGGAATATCAAAAAAGTGTAAAAATCAAATTTTTGGGGGTGATATGGCTAATCAACAAGGCCCATCACAAATATTTTAAAAAATTTACACTTTGAATGCACCCCACAATCAATTTCTGCAATAGAGATCTTATACTACATGCACAAAGCTTTATTCGGAGCTACAAATGAGCTAATGGTAGGCGGTGTCTAACATCTCCCGGAGCTCAATTGAATTCACAACCATTTTGCATAGGAGCCCTTGAGGTCCACGCACTTGAGCTGTGGTAACTACTTGCTCAATTGGGATTCCTTGAAAAGGATGAACAAATCGCATCAATCTATGTGGCGGATCAGGTACTTTTCAAATTTTAAAGCAAAAGGTGGGAAGCACCATGAATCTTGTTGGACAAATTGTCGGAACAAGTGACCTTATTGGAAGCACCAATTTCAGGCATTGATGTCATTTAGTGGTTGGAATAAACGTGCAATTTGTATTTCATAGCTTCTAGAGATGTATTTTGAATGGTTTCTCTTTGCTCTTTAAGTTAGGGTAGACTAGCTGGTGATTGAACATTTAAGCGCTCACGGCAGGCCAGATCCAAGGGGAGGAGGGGTCTGATGTTTCTGGTCTCTAAACAAAACTTGAACCCCTCCTCTTGGGCGCATCTGATGCACTAACAATCATCTAAAATGAATTAGAAATGAGAAAGTTACAACACCCACAAAGTAAAGGTAGTTAAGAAGAACTTTGAAACTCACAAACCACTGAACATTACAAAGGCTGGTTCTCAAACACCCAAAAAATTTCTTGTATGTTGCTCTGTTGTTGCTGTTAGAGTTTTAAAAAATGATTTGTAGCACTTTAGGTGGTGCTTCTACAGCACTTTAAATCGTTTAAAATGAACAAAAAAAATGAAGAAAGTTATGAAGTTTGAAACTAGGAGGAGTCAAAATGAAGAAATATGAAAAAAAAAAACGCAGCATTTTGCAATTCGAAAAAACGTATTTTCTTGACTTTGCATTTCAAAGATGATTCGTAAAGCTTGAGAATGTGCTCCTATAACATTTTAAATCACTCAAAATGGAGAAGAATTGAGAAAGATCTGCCAAAGTGTTCAGTCATAGGCAGGCGATCAATGATGGGATGGTCTACCCTTAAGGAGGTTGCCACTTTAAGGTTGGAGTGCTGATTTGCACAATGTTTTGGGCTTGGGAGGATTTTTGGTTCTCCTTTTCAAATTTTGTAAAATTGGAAAGGCCAAACTCATCTTGCCCATGCTTTACTTATATTTCAAACTAAGAAATTATGCCTTGGTATCGAAAGGGCTTTTCTTCTTTCCCCTAAAACAAGAAAACACTTTTGATGAAACATTAACCCAACATGTTGTTCTCTTACGACGACCGTTGTGCTTGTCTTCCAGCATGGCCAATGTTGGTGCAAGTAGAAAATCCCAAACTAGAAAGAAAGATAGTATTTATCTATGAGAATATTTGCATATCGATATCTTAATTAAAACCTAAAAATTTCCAAAAGCTTCTTATTGAGTAGGTTTACAAGTTGAGCTCTTTAGAGCATTGTATGAACAATTTGGGAAGGCTTGTCTAGGAACAAACACAACAAACTAGTCACACCTAGGGTGTTTATGGTAGTTTACCCTTTGTTTGAATGGTATGACTTAAACACAATGGGTAGCTTATTTCCTTTTTTTTTCTTTTAAAATTTTTTTTTTTTTCCTTGCTTTTGAAGGACTTGGAAACGCAAGCCATCTTCCAAGTTGCTTTGGCTAGGAAAGGTTGAAGTAGCTTTTGCATTTTCTATAATTTTGAAAACCTTTGAATAGTCATATGGTTTTTGTTTTGAGATTTTGTTACTTCTTGTGTTGCCTTTGGACTAGCCACTATCACTTTGTACAACTTTGCATAAACATAATACCATTTTCCAAAACAAAAAAAATTCATTCAATGACTCTCTATCTACTTTGTGACAAAGGTCTTTGAAGAATTCTCATGGAAAATTCTAGAATATCAAAACAAAAAAGTAGTCAACTTATTATGAGTAGTACACCCTCGTGCATATCAATTCCATAGTCCAATTGAAGTTTTTGTCCTTCATGTCCTTTCATTTCCCAAAGAGAAAAAAGGAAGGAAGTCTATAGATTTGTTCACCTAAGAAAAGGTGCATAGTGTTGTGAGGGTTTAGATCAACTACCATGAGATACAAACTCCAAGTTGAGATCGGTTTCTCAAACTTGGCACCCATTGTCATCTGATCCCCATTTTTTCTCAAAACACATAAAAGTGTCCACATTAAGAAACTATGTTATCTTACCCTATTGACACTTTGAAAGAAACTTTGCAGAGTGGAAGGCTTTGGGGGTTTTGGGTTTTAAACCATGGTACTAGTCTAGGTGCCGTTTCACCTAAGGTCCCACCATATGTATATATATACACAAGAGAAAAATTCTACCAAATCTTTACACTTCCTTGCCATTCTATTCTATCTATGAGACAAACAAAGATCAAGGACAAATGAGGAAGGAAAGGGATAACTGACAAATATAAATAACCAAATATGGAGGATTTTATTTATTTTTTAATAATAAAAATTTTCATCGATATTATAAAGATGACAACAACAACAAAGATGGAGGTGGAAAGAAAAATAAAAACTTGGGAGCACGATTATTACTATTTATACCTAGTAGAAAAAAAATAAAAAGAAATGTTATGGTTTTGCACTCTACCATTTTGGCATGAGTGTTTGGTTTTTTTTTTTTTGGTTTTGTTTTGGGGGTTTTGTTAAGGGTAAAGAAAGTAAGAAAGAAAGAAAGAATTGGGTAGGCCATATCCAGGTACCAAGTGCAAACTTAGGGAAAGTGTTTTTTGGTACAAGAATGTGTGCACACACCCCTTCTCTCTCTCTCTCTCTCTAATACACTCTCACACACACACACACAAAAGTGGGTCTTTTTTTTTTAAAATTAATTAATTAATTAATTTATATTTTTCTTTCTTCTTCTGGATCAGCCAGCGAGATTTCAAGTGTTTATTTTTTTCCTTTTATTTTTTTTTGGGGTATTCAGTAGGTTAAATCTTGTAGACTGAATTTTCATATTTTGAGACCCTTGTAGACACAGCAACAACAAGCAAGTCTGTGTTTTATGTAATGGTTTTGGGGTGTTGGGTGTTGTTGGGTGTTGGGGTTTTTGGGTTTGTTGAGTATGATCATGGTTCTGCACCTGGATCAGCTGCCAAAGCAAATTTACTTACTGGGTGGGTTCTTCAGATTCTTCTTCCTTCTTCTTCTTCTTCTTCTTCTTCTGGATCAGCACTCAGATTTCATTAAGGAACTGCTGATCCACCACAAGTCCACTTCTGGAAGAATGTTTTTAGTACTAGTACAGAGCAGTTAAGATTGAGAACACAAACTGTTTGCAATCTCAATCTCTCTACACAGTTTGCAATCTCAATCTCAATCTCTCTCTCTCTGTGTCTCTCTCTCTGTGTATCTGTGTGTGTGTGTGTGTGTATGGAGGTGTGATCAGAAAGAAGTTGTTGGGAGATTTGGATGACCAGCTGCAGAGCTTGGGGGATTGATTAATAGTAGCAGCAGTTAACGTTTAGAGTAGAAAGAAAGAAGAAATGCATTAGTAGCAACTACTGCAGCAGCTGGAGGTTTTATTGGAGCTCGAGGAATTACTGCATTGAAGAAATTTAGCAGATGTGCCTGCATGCGCAGTTGTAGAGACTAGACGAGTACTTCTCCTTCCAAAGTCTGCATCAGCTCTGCAATGAGTAGTAGCGATCCTTTGGCAGACGACATGAATAATAATATGTCACCCGCTGCGGCCTCCGTGTTTTCCTCACCTCCCTTGTCGACCTCCTCCAACTTGATCCCTGCCACTAGTACTGGTCAAGGATCCAGCTACCTTTCACGGGCCTTCAACTCCAACGTCACGGTGGTGATGGCCATCGTCCTGTTCGCTCTCGTGGTGAGTGAGAGTGCTTGAGTGAGTGAGTGAGTGAGTGAGTGAGTTTCAAGTTTTTCTCCATAGCAAAACAATTAGATCCCAACAGCCCGGCAACAAGCTGCTGCACACATGCAACATGTCCAGCTTCCTCATCAATTCGCACATGATCAGTAGCACTGTTGCAGCAGTAGCAGCAACAGCAAGCAGCAGCTATGTCCCTGATTTCATATGTATTCCAACTTCTGTTTTTGTAGGTTGTGGCCTTCATCAACACTGTGGCACGGTGTCGGAACATGACGCATCGCTGGACGCGGCAACAAGAATCGCCGGGTGTAGCTGGGACGACCGTGTCGGAATCTGCACAACAACAGCAGCAGCAACAGCCGTGGCAACTGCAACACAAAGGATTGCAAAAGGTGCAGATCGAGTCGTTCCCTGTGTTCACCTACGGCGCCGCCACAGCTAGTACTAGTAAGCTTCAGAATGATATAGAATGCCGCGGAGGAGGAGGAGGACTCGTGATCGGCACTAGTAGAGACGACTGCGCGGTGTGCTTGAGCGAGTACCAGAACGGCGAGCAGGTGCGGTTGCTACCACTCTGTAGACATTCCTTTCATCTCCACTGCATCGACACTTGGTTGAGCACACACGAGACTTGTCCTGTGTGTCGCCATAGTGTACTAGATCATCCTCATCATCATTATCCGCAGTCTAGTATGATCACGGATCCTGCAGAAGAAGAAGCTCCGGATTCATCAGCTGCTGCAGCTGGAAGCTCGCTGCAGGACGATGGTACTGCAGTTGCTGCATCTGCATCTACTGCAGAACTTACTGCAACACGCGGTGGTGCAATCAGTGGAGGATTCGGGAGTAACATATTATTCAACTTCGGTAGTGCAAGATTTGGCGGGAGCGCGAGAATCTCTAGTACTAGCGACCAAATTGAACCTGTCGTCGACCTTGAAGGTCTGCACTTAGCTACTCCAGGGTCGTGGACAAATGATGATCAGGATGTTGCTGCTGCTGCTGCTGCTGCTGCAGCAGCAGCAGCTGGAAGTGGATCAGCCAGCAACTCTTACCAATCTTCTAGTGCAGCTGCATCAAGGTGGTCTTTCTCTGCAATTCTGTTACGAAATCCATATGCAACCAGATCAGGTTGACAATACTTTAGGTTCAAAACTTGTAACAAGCTTGTAACAATATACCCAATGTCTAAGTCTTCAGCTCCAAGACAACCAATCTCTGCAGCAGCTTGCCAAGGGACTGGAGGATAGCTAGCTAGCAACCAGCAGTTTCATGAGTCTAAAGTCCAGCAGCTGCTGCAGGAGCTGATGCAGCTCTGCTGCTGGTGATGACCAAATTCCACTAGTACTACATTTTCCAAACTCATGCAGAAGCATAACAAAAATATTGTGTGAAAACAAAAAAATTCACATCAAGAATTTATAGCAGGTTTCTGGCAGCAGGAGATCAATCATCAGAGTTGGAGCTGCTGTGCACAATGATCTTGTTGTGGTATCCAGCTTCTTCTTAAGAGCACATCATCATCATGTGTCAGATCTTTGCGGTATTCTTGTTGGTGCATCATCTGCAATTATTGTTTGTGCCTTCCCAAAACATGGGAATTTCATCATAAATGAATCCACAAATACAAAAAAGAAACACCAAGATTCAGCAGCTGCAACAGCTTTGTGTCATGATCATGGGGTTTAACTGGTTTCCAGTTTAATTCCAAATCTCTTCACTTGTGCACCGACAGGTACATTGCAGTGTTGATGCATATCAACTCTGCTGCAAAACCATGTCCCAAATGTTCTTCAACTTTGAAGCTTTTTAGACTTAGGGTTTTGGTTGGTCTCTCTGTCTCTCTCTTGTTGCCAGCAAGTGGATTTGATCTTGGCCATCCCCAGGTGACTGGATTTGGTGTAGGCCATCCCCAGGCAACGGGATTTGATCTTGGCCATGTGAAAGTAGATGGATCTAGTCTGGGTCATCCATGGGCAACTGGATCTAGTCTGCGTTGTCCATGAGAGACTGGATCCAATTCGGGCTGTCTGTTGTTGATCAAATCTGATCTGTTTTGTCAACAGGCAACCAAATTTCTTTTTTGCAGACATAGGATTTGAAAATTTTCTAACCTCTATGCATACAGGGTTGAAGATATGTTCTCAGCATCTCTTTCTTGTCCACATACAGATGAAACTGCAAATCAAATATAGGGTTATGTGTAATACTTGTATCCCACACACACCCCTTTCTTGGATACTGTGCCATTGTTCAATCAGAAAAATGCACGTGAGAAAAATTTGCAAAAGTTCAATAACCCATCTTGCAATTGATTCTCTTGCTCAACTATAGATATACAAAAGGTTGTTGTCTGGAACAGTATACAGATCTGGTCTCCTGGAAAGAGAGAGTGCCAGAATGAGAGGCAATTTTGTAATGATTTCTGTTTCAGATAATTTCCATATTGCGTGATGCAAAGATGAAGTACTATGATTTTCTTTTCTTTCAACATTTCAAGCAAGAGAGTTGTGAATCCGCTCAAGTAAACGGAGGACTCGGTCCACCGAGAGGCTTCTTCCAGAGGCTGATAAGGATGACGATGATGATGATGACAATGATGACAATGAAGTTGCTGCTGAAAATCCAACTGAAGCTATTCCCTGTGGTTCTGACAGCACACTCTCCTGTTGCATGCTTGTTAGCTCCAGAAACTGACAAAGCATGTCACCATCCAACACCCTTGACACTCCTGACTGCAAAACCCAATCAGATGCCCCAAATAAGAACTGTAACCAAAAAACAGAGTTCAGTCTCATATCAAATCTTGTATGGTAGTGTAGGGATATGCACTTAGTGCATTCCAGCTAAGTTGCAGGAAATGAATGGATGCCAGGTCCTGACTGGTAAAGGGTAGCATATCCCGAGAGAGGAACAACAGAGTTGTAGCGAGCCCAACAATCAAATTCAGAGATCCACATCAACCAGTCAAAGTCTTTGTGTTCTTGGTAGGAGGACATACAGGGCACCCGCGGCCACGGAAGTCAGCATGATTGTTTCCCAGAAGGGGAGCTGTCAACGGATACACCGCAAGCTGTCCTTGCACAGCTTCCAAAAGCTCATACTCCTCCCTTCACATTTGATGTGCACCCACCCACTACTCAGAAACTTAGAGAAAGTAACGAAAACAGAGTGCTAAGCAACACTGAAATGCCTAGGCACATCATAATGCCTTAACATGATATAATTTTTGCACAACAAAACCACTAGCATTGCAATGATTTTTCCCAAAAAATGCATGGTTGTTAAACCCTAAACTCTGACTATGCAGTTTGGGGTTTGGGGTTTAGGGTTCAGGGTTACACGTCGTTGGAGACCAACAAGGAGGTGAAAGACAAGAACCAAATACCGTGACAGTTGGATGAAGATGAAGACGCTGCCCAGAAGTGATGTGGCTACCACAGATGAGTTAGGACAGTGCTGCCCTGACTTTCTGCCACTGTATGCCTTCTGATTATCATCCATTGTGCTATCATATGCAAGTGAAGCCTGCCCCACCCGCCCAAAACATTCCCACAGTTCAATCATCATCCTTAAAACCAGCGTCGGGCAGTTCTTGACTTTTATGAAGAACCTCTGGTTCCAGTTCTATAAAATAAATTAGAGTGGTTCCAGTTCTGGGTTTGTTTCTTCAAAAAAAGGGGAAAAAAAACAACCCCAGTTCCAGTTCTAAAAATCAGACCCAGGTCCAGGTAACAAAAGAGGACATTGCATAAATCTCAACGTGTGAAGAAATGGAGGTAGCCACCAACCTTGCAGATTCTCATGATTGCCTCACCAACATGGTACGAGCAACTTAAGGTCAAATTGCGTTCTGGACTCACACTTTCTGAATACACATCATCCAGTTTCATATGTCAATGGAATAAAAAGGGTCATGTGCTGATAGCAGAAAAAGACTATAATTGTAAACCTGGAGAAACTACAGAAAGCTAAACACTAAACCCTAAACTTTTCGGTGTTGACTAGCTTTCAGTCTAAAGTTTAGAAAGCTAGTGTTTTCTTTGTCTTCAAAGTGTTTATTGGCACTACAAAAACACTGCCATCTTTTCTCTGGATGTAAGTAAGGGACCTCATACCTTCTGGGATGTTTGTACAGGATAGGACACAAAAATTTCCATGGCGATCACTAGCTACAGCTGTATCAGTGTCCATGAGGACACAGTCTGCGACTAGGCGATGTACAGGATCACAATAGAGCTGCTCCAGCTGATGGGTATCCTGTACCACAATCCCCAGACAAAGAGGTTGACATCACTCTTTATAACAACAGGAAAGAAATCTCTGACAAAAAGCAGTTCACTCACAGCTCCAACCAAATTTCTTTTGGCCAGTGAGTGTGAGGGACAGGATTTGTAGAACCTGACCTCCTGATAGTAATAGAAGAGGACGCCATCATGACAGTCACCAACAGCAATGCGAGTCAAATGGACAGCAAGACTGGTGATCATGAACCTTGTCCGCACCATCGCAAACTTCCTAAGCCGCTGTGGAGAGTCGTGCAGAAATCCAAAGCAAAACAGCTGAATTCCATACCACTCATTAGTGCAAAATCCACAACCAACAATAATCACGCCTCTGCATTGAAAATGCCCTGATGTTATCAAATCTCTTGTCTTCAATAAGACATGACCACCTGAGATGTATTTTTGAGCAATTTTGCCAATATTGGTCTAAGAGACACTAGACCACTCACTGGAGAAAAGAGCTAATTGTGTTCAGAACTAGGTGATTGAAGACTTTGGGAATCTGATATTTGCTTAAAGGTAGCAGGGTTGGAACTCACATAATTGCCTGCGGAAGTAAGTATATATTGACCCAAGTACGTGGCCACTGTGAGAACTGCACCAGGCAGCACAACAGCACGTGTTTTGAGGCGTAACTCTTGGCCTTCCCCTTCTGTCAAGTCACTCTCATCTGCAGAGGTGGTGGCAACCTTTGATGCCTGCATTGCATCCTCTGATGATGACCCAGGCGGTGGAGGCCTGTTTGAACTCCTGGTTTCTGTGGAGCTTCGAGAACTCTGCCGGCTTTTTGGTTCCAGGTAGAACACCAGTAACCGGCCCTTGGAACTGCAAAAACCAACAGAGACAGAGAGAGTAAAGGAAAGACCACGTGGTTTGTAGACTAAAGGGTTTAGGGTTTACACACTATACAGGAAGATTCCAAAAGGGGGTTCTTCAGCATTGCATGCCATGTTAAGCTGCAAATCACAGAATCCGTAAAGAGACCTTCTTTGACTCCAGTGTTTGTGATGGGTGCTGCAGATAATACATCATGACCAAATGACATGTACCTTTCAGCTTCACCAGCAGTTGTGATCGAGTTGCTGCCGGTGAGACTTGTGCCGACCAGTAAGAGCTGCTCATTCCCAACTTTCCACAGCTGCATACATCGAGCAGTCTCTCCAGCCTCCAGCTGGAAGCATGAGTGAATGACACCGCTAAGAGGGTCCATGCAGCAGATGTCTGATGCTGCACTTCTGTTGGGCCCAGATGAGTCTGACCTCATTACAAGCAGAGTTTTGGACTCTGAATGATAAAGCACCCGTCGTGGCGTCCTTCCAACAGGCAGACGTTGTACATTGAGCCGCTTCAGATGCTCCATCTCCACCTACTTAACAGGACAGGCACCACCCAGTACCCAGTCAGACAGCAGCACATAACCCTTTTCTCAAAAAACCGAGACAACCCAAGGGGTGGAAACTCCTGTCTGTTGTAGTAGTTGACAGAAACCCACAGTTTAGGGTTTTAGGGTTTGCAAGAGATTCACACGTTTGAATAGAGTTATGATGATGTTCATTGCTTGCAATCAATGCTTCAGAGAAATTTTGCACAAGAGACTCAAAAGAGATGTCCACAGGATCAACAACAGGGAAGAGAAGACTAAAAGAACGAACCAAGTGCAAGCTGCAGTCAGCCACAAAGAGAATGCCATTGGGGCAGTCGAAGGAACTGACAGGTGTTGCGTGTGTAGATGGTGGGAAGGAGATGGATGTGTAAGCAATTCGTTGACTATGTCTGGCTGTCTGTAACAACCAAGGCCGGTCACTGAGAGCAACTATGTCTGCTCTTAAGGAATCTTGAAGGGAAACTAAGGAAACAGGTGAGACACCTATTCTTCGAACTGCAACCAGATGTAAGGCAACTGGCAGTGAATCTTCCTTGCCTGCTGCCTCATCTCTACTTGAAGAAGAATCCTTGGCTATAAACTGTTCCCCACATTCCTGTTTTCCTGATGTCAGTTGCAAGAATGAGAGGGGCATGCCTGTTAATGGCGAGCTTGATGGCCACTCGTAACGCAGAAGCACACCATTTCTTAGGCCTGCAAGAATGTATAAGCGATCGAATTGAGCAAGTCTGACACTCTCCGGCACACACCCACTAAGTGTTGTGCCCATGTAACTCATGAGAGGAATAAGGCCCACTGCAAGAGGAGCAAAGTTCTTTCCATGAATGATTGACAGTAGCATGACGGAGGGCTTGTGTGTTCCAACCACACATACCTTCCCAGCTTCAATGCCAGGAGGATTCTGACCTCGTGGGCTGCCTTCAACTAATCCAACGATTGAAGGTGGCAGAGGGGATGAAGACAGATTTTCTTCTTCCGGGATGGAAATGCATGACAGCTCTGCCTCTAACAAGCACCGCTGAATCTCAAACAATTCAAGCTGCCCAGCAGCTCGACCACCGTGCTGAGTCCCCAGCATGACAATGAGCCCTGGTTGTGATAAGGCCACAATAATCATCTTATGTGCAACTGCTCCCAGGCATATAAACAAAGTTCCTGGAGGTTTCCAGGAAGAACAGAGAGGTAGTGGCATGTTGATACCCGCTGGGTGAGCTGCTACAGTGGGAGCACAAACACAGACCTCTTTGCTGCAGACTTGAGCTACAAAGCCATCCTCAATATTCCCACAAGCCAGGGTTGAAGACCAGGACCGGAATCCAACAGCATCCGTGATGTCAACAAAGTTGAGCCCCACAGAGAGAACTCGTGTCTCTTGTACAAATGACATGACAAAGAAAGCATGATACAGGTCTTTTCGGCACATGCGCATCACGTACATGCCTGTCACACCCTGGGAGCCAAATCCATTGTCACAACTTGCAACTGAAATCTTGTAAAAGGAACAAAGGGCAGAAAGAGCAAAGTAGGGGTTATATAATATATATATGACACTCATCCGTACCTGGTAGACAGGAGGTGTAGTGTGCAACTTTTCCACACTTATCCCATTGCGTATAACACGCAATGTGCCCTCCTTGCCTGCCCCACAGCATGCAAACATCTGGTCTTGCTTCTCCCCATGGTAATCAACCAAGGCAAAGTCAAGGATTGGTGTAAGGTTTTGAACCTGACTGCAACATGTCAGAGTGCCATCGGCCATAGATTGAAGCACGTGCCCATCACCCATGTCAACAAAAACAGTGAGAAATCCTCCCTTTAACCAGAGAACAACATTACATGGTGAGCACTTATATTGGCGCTGTCGCACTTCAACACGTGGGAGGCCATCAGAGCTTTCAAGGCTGAACTGTGCAATGTGAATCTCTCCTGTATCCATAGCCAGAGCGAGTTGTGACCTTCTCAGGCCAGCAGGAGCATCCGGCTCCCAGCTCCATGCAGTGATGGTTGGTGACGACAATGACAAATTCCTGTCGACATCCATGGCATCAACAAAACTTTCTCGCTCTGAGATTGAGTTCTCCTTGCATGCACTATCCCTGCCCTGAGAGTTCAGCTGAAGCAAAGCAGATGCTGCCACACTGTTCAAACTCCCTTCTTCATCATCCAGGTTTCGTTGAAATCTGTACACAGCAGCTTTTTGTGGAGAATTTGGGGTTCTCAAATCAAGAAGCAAAAATCCACCAGTCCATGAAAGAAGGATGAAACCTGGTGCTGCTGGCACATCCAGGATTGCTAGACCTAGTGGTGGGGCAACAACCCAGGTGCATGTTGCAGCTGGGTCATACCGTGATGTGAGTTGAATGATTCGCTCCTTTGGGTCACATGTCAGTATTTGCAGTTCATTGCTCGCAGCACCTTTCCTGAAACAGTTGCATCCAACAAACATTAACATTCAATGTTGATGGGTAAGGAGAGATGATGAAGGAATATCATGGATTCTTGCAGAGGTATCATGATGGGGATGACAAAGGGCATTGGGACATTCTCCGAAGAAAAGCCATGAAAAAAATGTTCAAGAAGACAAAACCAAGATGGGGTGAGAGAGAAAAACACGCATTGCCTATGTACAAGAACTGCGAGGAGAAGCAGTGAAGAAGCTCCCTTGCTTGTCATCAATGCACAAGCATCATCTGCTGTGCCAACAAAGACCATGCTCCAGATTGTGCCCCAGCCAGTGGATTTTTCTCCAAGGCCACTTGTGCTTGCTTCAGATGACCCAACAGATGCCATCAGCTCCCTTGGATATACCATTCTCTGAACACCCCATACATTCCTTATCACCACCACAGGGCTGCAATAGTCTTTCTTATACATGGGTCTGAGAGATGTGCCACAAAATGGTTTGTGTTTCCATACTCCTTATTCAAAGTTGAAGTTATAGGGCAACATTAACTCCTGACCCCTTACACAAAAAGTGGTATGGAAAATGTAGTAGTGAAGAGAGACCTTGTCAACCACCGAGTTTCCTGCTGCAGCAGACGTGGGAAAAATCGCAAGCCTATCCTCAAATGCAGCCACCGCCACTGCACACCCCCTGAACACCCAAAAAGTCATTTACATCTGAGAATTCAGCTTGATTTCAATCCTGCTTGCAGTCATATGAATCCAAAGATTCAAATGAGATTCTGAAAGATCGATGAAGTTGCAGAGAAATCTCCACAACAACAATTAAAGGTAACATAACAACGAGTGCAGTCATAACCTCATGAGAGTCGCTCACAAAGTGACAGACCATCACCTTCATCACGAATGGCAGTGACGAGCTGCCATGACTACC
>Ga0116231_10006175_pt1 | contig 23072 bp, 26 predicted proteins | sample S1TSphgellanicum_2_FD_89695 | JGI IMG/M metagenome (GOLD analysis project Ga0116231, IMG submission 89695) | Host-associated microbial communities from peat moss isolated from Minnesota, USA - S1T2_Fd - Sphagnum magellanicum MG | ecosystem: Host-associated > Plants > Peat moss > Unclassified...
CGGTCTCCAGCCCATGGGAAAACGCGAAGGCGCCCACCGGAAAAGCCGGTGAGAACCACGCCATGAGCGTCGCCATGGCGCGGACATCAGGGGTCATGGGTCTCGGCCGCCCTGTGGTCGCCCCCATGGTCGTGCGCCGTGTGACGACCGCCGTAGGCGCCGCCCTCCGGATCGAACGGGGCTTGGATTTCGGTCACCGTCGCGCCAAGGCCCGCCAGCATGAGGGCGATGACCTCGTCATGGCGGATTCGAAGGCAGTCGGGTTTGATTTCGACGCTGAGATGCCGGTTGCCGATGTGCCAGGCCAACCGCAAAAGGCTCGCCCTATCCTGCGCTCGCACCTCCATCAGCCGCTCCGCCAGCGCCCGCACCTCGAGGATCCGTCCGTCCTCCAGGGCCAGACCTGAACCGTCCGCCAAAAGGATGGCGTTAGGAAGATCAAGAAGAGCCCGCACGCCGTCGTGGCTCGTCAGGAGAATCCGCCGACGATAGCGATCATCATAGCTCAGCGTTACGCGATCGTCCGGACTGCCGCTCCATGCGCCCGGGGCCAAGACCTGGGTGACCCTGATCGGCGTCAAAACAAAAAATACCTTTGCGCCATCGGCAGCACATCGGCCGGCTCGCAGATCAGGAGCTCGCCGTCAGCGCGCACCTCATAGGTTTCAGGATCGACCTCGATCGTCGGCAGGGCGCTGTTATGAATCATCGAGGCTTTGGAGAGCGCGCGCGTATCGCAGACGGCGAGCAGAGTTTTGGCCACGTCCAGCCTGTCGCTGAGGCCGTTAGCCAGGGCTGCGCCAGACACGAAGGTCACGGACGAATGGGTCCTGGATTTGCCGAAGGCGGCGAACATTGGCCGGTAGCGCGCCGGCTGAGGCGTAGGAATAGAGGCGTTCGGATCGCCCATGATCGCCGCGGCGATGGACCCGCCCAAAAGGACCAGATCAGGCTTCACACCAAAAAACGCCGGCGACCAAAGGACAAGGTCAGCGCGCTTGCCCTCTTCGACCGAGCCGACATGGGCTGAAATGCCTTGAGCAATGGCGGGGTTGATCGTGTACTTGGCGATGTAACGCTTAATGCGCGTATTATCCGCCCGACCGTCGCCGTCCAGGGCGCCGCGCTGGCGTTTCATCTTATCAGCGGTCTGCCAGGTGCGAATAATGACCTCGCCCACCCGGCCCATAGCTTGGCTGTCGGAAGCCATGATCGAAAAGGCGCCGAGGTCGTGCAGTATATCTTCGGCCGCGATGGTTTCCTTTCGGATCCGGCTCTCGGCGAAAGCCAGGTCCTCAGGGATTGAGGGGTCCAGGTGATGGCAGACCATCAACATGTCCAGATGCTCGTCAACGGTGTTGCGGGTATAGGGCATGGTCGGGTTGGTGGATGAGGGGATGACATTGCTCAGCCCGCACACCTTTATGATGTCCGGCGCATGGCCGCCGCCGGCGCCCTCGGTATGAAATGCGTGGATCGTGCGCCCCTTCAATGCAGCGATCGTCGCCTCGACAAAACCGCCTTCGTTGATGGTGTCGGTGTGGAGCTTGACCTGGACGTCATAGTCGTCGGCCACCGAGAGGCAACAGTCTATCGCCGCCGGGGTTGAGCCCCAGTCCTCATGCAGTTTCAAGGCGCTGGCGCCGGCCAGGATTTGCTCCACCAATGCAGCCGGATGAGAGGCGTTGCCCTTGCCGGCGAAGGCGAGGTTCATCGGAAAGCTATCCGCCGCCTCGATCATGCGCGCGAGGTGCCAAGGGCCTGGCGTGCATGTCGTGGCCTTCGTGCCGGTTGCAGGCCCTGTGCCGCCGCCAAACATCGTCGTCACCCCGCTGCAAAGCGCCTCCTCAATCTGTTGGGGGCAGATGAAGTGAACGTGGGCGTCGATACCGCCGGCGGTTAGGATCTTTCCTTCACCTGCAATGATCTCCGTTCCCGGCCCGATCAAGATGTCGACCCCACTCTGGACATCCGGGTTGCCGGCCTTTCCGATCTTGGCGATGCGCCCGTCTATCAGGGCCACGTCCGCCTTCACCACGCCCCAATGGTCTATGATCAAGGCATTGGTAATGACCGTGTCGGCGGCGCCTGCCGCCCGCGTGACCTGGCCTTGTCCCATGCCATCGCGAATGGTTTTGCCGCCGCCGAACTTCACCTCCTCGCCATAGGTGGTCAGATCGCGTTCGACCTCAGCAAACAAGTCGGTATCCGCAAGCCTCACCCGGTCCCCGACCGTGGGGCCATACATCTGGGCATAGGCGGCTCTGGACAGTCGAACAGCCATCAGAGGCGTCCCATAACCAAGCCGCTGAAGCCTATGACGCATCGCGCGCCGCCGAACGGAATAAGGCTCACCTCGCGAACCTGACCCGGCTCAAAGCGCACGGCAGAACCCGACGGCGCATCCAGCCGCATGCCCCATGCGATCTTGCGATCAAACTGCAGAGCTGGGTTCGCCTCGGCGAAATGATAATGGCTACCGACCTGGATTGGACGGTCGCCGGCGTTGGCCACCTTGAGGGTGCACGCGTCCAAGCCCTCGTTCAAGACCAGCTCGCCGTCCTCGGTCAGGATCTCGCCGGGCGCCATGGGGGCTAAGCCGCAATCGCCAGAGCGAACCCGCCGAGCGCCACAGCTCCGCCTAACACGCGCACCAGGCGCGGGCGCTCGATCCGCTGCGCCAGAATGGCCAGCGACACACCAATCGCGTGCAAGACGGCGGTGGCTATGGCGAACCCCAAGGGAAACGCAAGGCCGCCGCCCGGAGGCGCCTCGGCCCCATGCGCGTAGCCATGGGCTAGGCCAAACACCACAATCAGGCTGAGGCCCACGACAACGGGCATGCGCACCATCATGGCGATGAAGCCGCCCAGCAGGATGACGGAGGCGAGAATCATCGGCTCGATCAACGCTATGCCTGGATGAACGAGCCCCCATCCATACCCCGTCAGCATGGCGCAAACGAACCCGACCGGCCAGATGATGATCGCCTTGCCGCGGCTGATCGCGGCAAGGAGACCAACGGCGACCATCGCCAGCATGTGATCAAGACCGCTGAACGGATGAACGATACCGGCCATAAATCCGAGCTCGCCGTGCCCAGGATGGGCCAGGGCCGGTCCGGCCGCCAGGCTAACAATAAGGACCGCCCCGACGGCGGCGGATGACAGCTTCATCGAAGGCTCCTTGATAAGGCGGATCCAAGCCGGCGGTTCAACGGATCGGCTCGTGGACGGTGACAAGCTTGGTGCCATCTGGAAAGGTAGCTTCGACCTGGACGTCGTGGATCATTTCTGCGACGCCAGGCATCACCTGCTGACGCGTAAGCACATGGGCGCCCGCGTCCATCAGCTCTGCAACCGTCCGGCCATCACGCGCACCTTCGACGACGAAGTCGCAGATGAGCGCGACGGCCTCCGGGTAATTCAGCGCCACGCCACGCTCCAAGCGTCGTCGCGCCACGACAGCGGCCATGCTTACCAGGAGCCTATCCTTCTCGCGAGGCGTCAGGTTCACCGCTCAGATAGTCCAAAGGCGCGGCAGGCGCTCGCCGTCCCGAAGGGCTTCCAGGATGGGGATCAGCACGCGGCGTAGGCTGAGGCCTTCGCGCGCCAATAAACGGCAGAACAGTTTGCCCTGAAAGGCGCTCGCGCCGCCTTTAACATACGCCGCTGCCGCGGTGATAAGGTCGCGCACGGCCGGCGCACGATCGACGTAGTCTTCGCCGACGTAAAGGACCGACGCGTAAGCCCCCGCCCCATTCAACAACGCGCCCTCCGGTCCCATGCTGTCATCGAGCCTAACATCGTCGGCGAAGATCAAGTCTTCACCTTTCCATACCCTCCAACGATCCCTCAAGTGGACATTTGGCCTATATTCACCCATGGCCTGGCGGCCGAGCAGAACCGCCTCCACCGCCAAAAAACGGGCCCCCTGCGCCAAGTGAACGTCAAATCTGCGATTGATACGTGCGCCATCAAAGAGGATCGTCTCTTGGGGCAGCCAGTCCAGCCGAGCCTCCCGACCAACCTTCATTCCGACGCAGACCCTCGCCCCCTCGCCCTCTGCGCGGTAAACCTTTTCGCAGGCCTGGGTGATGACCGTGCACCTTGCGTCAGCGTCGAGTTCGACGTCCCACTCAAGGCTGTCGCCGCCCGCAATTCCGCCTGCGGTATTGATCAGCGTCGCGGTAAGGCCTGCATCGTCCTGCCCGGCAAAGCGTATTTTCGCTGAACCCTCCTGAAAGAGCCTGCCGATCTGCGTCGCTGCGCCGGATCTCTGCCTTACCTGGAGGCGGCCGACGCCGTGCGCGCGCTGAAGCGCCGGCTTGGTGTCGATCCCCGGAGCGGGTTCCAAAGTCGTGTATCTTGCCATGGATTGAGATGAGGCGAGTTGGCGACGCTTGTCCACGCCTCAAGCGGAGAAGCCATAGGGACATCGCCGAGGCGATGGGTGTTACGCGTGTGACGGTCTCGGGCCTTATCGCAGGCCTGGAGCTTGAAGGCTTGGTGGAATCTTCGATCAATACCGATTATCGTCGAAAGCTGATCGCAAGATTGACCTCCAAAAGGCGAGATCATCTTGGACAGCTCTTTTAGTATCGCTACGTCAAGAACCGGCAAAATATTCGAGAATTTTTATGCGAAGGCACTTCAGTATTTGATGATTTACTCAGCCGAGCTAGAAGAGAATTTTTACTACATTCGTGTGGGCAGGCGTTCAAATCACTACAAAAATGCTTTTTGATGATCGCTTCCAGGAAAGCTTAAATCGGCTCCTGGAGCAGGCCCGCCACGAAGTCGCTGATCCAAGCGTTGCGCGCGCGGCGGGAGCGCTCAGCGTGGTAAATGTGAGCCAGTTCGGCGTAGGCGGCGTCGAAGTTCTCATTGACGATCACATAGTCGAACGCATTCCACTCGACGATTTCGTGCTTGGCTCTCTCCAGCCGACGATGGATCACAGCGTCGGAGTCCTGCGAGCGGGCATGAAGGCGCCGACGCATCTCCGCAAGCGACGGGGGCAAAAGGTAGACACGAACCGAATCCTGAGGGGCCTTGGCGTGGATCTGAGCCGCGCCCTGCAGGTCGATATCGAACAGCACGCTCTCGCCCGCGTCGAGCAGCCCCATGATCGGCGCTCGCGGGCTTCCGTAACGCTCACCATAGACCTCCGCCCATTCCAAGAAGGCGTCGTTCGCCACCATGGCGTCAAAGGTCGGCCGGTCAGTGAAGAAGTAGTCACGCTCATCCTGCTCGCCGGGGCGTTTCTTGCGCGTGGTGTGGGAAATCGAGAGGTGCAGATCCTGGTGGTCGGCGACGAGCCGACGGGTCAGGGAGGTCTTGCCGACGCCGGACGGCGCCACGACCATCATCAGAAATCCCCGGCGCGGATGATGGCGCACGTCTGCAGGCATGCTCAGCGACGTCCCTTCAAGGTCGAGCCCGGCGCACGGGGCATGGCGTTGGCGACGCCGTTCTGCCGTTCGATCTCGCGCCAGCGCGCGACGTTGCGGGCATGCTCGTCGTAGCTCCTTGAGAAGACGTGGGCGCCCTTGCCGTCGGCGACGAAGTATAGCTCGTCGGTGTCGGGCGGGTCCATGACCGCCGCCAGAGCGGCGCGGCCCGGATTTCCGATCGGTCCCGGGGGAAGGCCGAAATTGACATAGGTGTTGTAGGGCGTGTCCGTGGTCAGCTCCGATTCACGCAGGCCGCGGCCCAGGGGCGCGCCGGCGGTGATGCCATAGATGACGGTCGGGTCGGCCTGAAGTTTCATATTGATCTTGAGTCGGTTGATGTAGACGGCGGCGATCCGCGGACGCTCAGACGCCTTGGCGGTTTCCTTCTCAACGATTGAGGCCAGGGTCACGGCCTGATCGGGGTTGGTGAACGGAAGACCGGGTTTGCGCTGACTCCAAAGCTCGGCCAGCACCTGGTCGCGAGCGTCGATCATCTTCTGCAAGACAGCCGCGCGCGTGTCGCCGCGCACCACTTCGTAGGTCTCGGGCAGGACTGAGCCTTCGGCCGGAGTCGCGATCTCTCCGGTCAGCACGTCAGACGCGTTGAGGATCTGCGCCACCTGCACGGCCGGTATCCCCTCAGGAATAGTGATGCGATGATGGACGATATCGCCGATGCGGATCTTGTGCAGGACCTCGGCCAGGGACGCCCTCGAAGGGAAGGTGTATTCCCCGGCCTTGAGCTTTCGCGCGCCGCCGCTGAGTTCGGCTGCGGCGATGAAGAGCTGGGGCGCTCTGATCGCGCCCGCGCGGGAAAGGCTCGCGGCCATTTCCGCCAGGCCGCCGCCGCGACGCAGGATCACCGTGGTCGAGCCGCCTTGGCGCGCTTTTGGGCCAGGCCCCTCATAGGCGATGGCCGAGGCGACCAAAACCAGGATGGCGAAGACGCCGAGGGTCGCTGCGGCCGAAACCGCGCCCGCAAGGAAGCGCCGAAACCCGCCGGGCCAGCGCTCGATCGGGCTCTTCACCGCCGTCAGACCTTGGCGAACAGGACGCAGGCGTTGGTGCCGCCGAAGCCGAACGAGTTCGACATCGACACTGAGATCGGCATCGGCCTGGCCTTATGCGCCACCAGATCCATCTCCGTCTCGACGTCAGGATGGTCGAGGTTGATGGTCGGGGGCGCGATCTGGTCGCGAATCGCCAGAACCGAGAAGATCGACTCGATCGCCCCGGCGGCGCCCAGAAGATGTCCGGTCATGGACTTGGTCGAGGACATGGCCACCTTGGCCGCATGCCCGCCGAGCAGGCGCTGGACAGCCGCGAGTTCGATACCATCGGCCATGGTCGAGGTGCCGTGGGCGTTGACATAGTCGATGTCTGTCGCGTCCAGCCCAGAATCCTTCAGAGCCGCTCGCATGGCCCGAAAGCCTCCGTCGCCGTCTTCTGAAGGCGCGGTGATGTGATAGGCGTCGCCGGACAGCCCGTAACCCTTCACCTCAGCATAGATTTTGGCGCCGCGCGCTTTCGCGTGCTCGTATTCCTCAAGCACCAGAACGCCCGCGCCCTCCCCCATCACAAAGCCGTCGCGGTCCTTGTCATAGGGACGCGACGCCTTCTGCGGCGTGTCGTTGAAACGGGTCACCATGGCTCTGCAGGCCACAAAGCCCGCGATGGCCAGTTTGCAGATCACCGCCTCCGCGCCCCCGGCGATCATCACATCGGCATCGCCATACTTAATGATCCGGGCCGCATCGCCGATGGCGTGCGCCCCGGTTGCGCAGGCGGTGACCACCGAGTGGTTGGGGCCCTTAAAGCCATAGCGGATAGACACATGTCCTGAGGCCAGGTTGATCAGGGCTGAGGGAATGAAGAATGGCGACACTCGCCGCGGGCCCTTGGCCTCAAGCTCAAGGGTGGTGTCGGCGATGGTGCTGAGTCCACCGATTCCTGAGCCGATGATCACCCCGGTGCGCTCGCGCTCAGCTTCGTCCTCAGGCGTCCAGCCGGCGTCCTTCACCGCCTCGTCCGCGGCGGCGACAGCGTAGAGGATAAAGTCGTCGATGCGGCGGCGATCCTTAGCCGACATCACCTGGTCAGGATCAAAGGACCCCTCGACCTCAGGGCCGCCGTAGCCCCGTCCATCAATTCGCGGCACCTCACAGGCCACCTGGCAGCCATAGCCATCGGAATCGAAGGCCGTGATCCTTCCTGCCCCGGACTTGCCGGCCAGGATGTTCTTCCAGCTGGTCTCAACGCCCCAGCCGAGGGGCGTCAGAAGACCAAGGCCGGTGATCACGACACGACGCATGCCTGCTCCTGAACTCTACCCTCCTTTAGGCTGACTCGCCCAAGGGCATCACCCATAGAATAAGCGCGCGCCCGGCGTATTGCACGAGCGCGCGCACGGAGGCGAAGACGCGGCGAAGATCGGCTCAGCCGCCCTGCTTTTCCTGGATGAACTTTACGGCGTCGCCAACGGTCTGGATGTGCTCGGCGGCGTCGTCCGGGATCTCGATGTCGAATTCTTCCTCGAAGGCCATAACCAGCTCGACGTTATCAAGACTGTCGGCGCCGAGGTCGTCGATGAAGCTGGCCTTCTCGGTCACCTTCTCCGGGTCCGCGTCGAGGTGCTCAATCACGATCTTGCGCACGCGTTCGAGGGTGTCGGACATTCAAGGCCCCTGGGCTGTTTGGCGGCTGCGGCGATAAGATCGCCCGAGCGCTTTGGTTTCGGGTCGGACCCATTTTCATGAATCCGTTGGCGCTGCAAGGCAGCAAAATCGCCTGGCTGCGCCTAGTCAACCTGTGGCCTAGCATACTCTTTTTGGGGTGAGAACCCTCTCCTCCACCGTCGCCGCCGGCGATCGGATCCAGAGCCAGGCCGCCGGCTCAAACCCGCGGCGCCTCGAAAGACCCGACCGGCGCCCTGCGATCACCCTGAGGCGCCGTCTTTGGGCGCGCGGCGGGCGCCGGCCGGCCCCTTGGCGCCTTGGACGCCTTGGTAGACCTTGGGGCCGTCGTTAGCGTCATAACCACGGCATACCCCGCCTCGGTCAGGGGCGCCCAATGAGGCCTCTGACGCTGCGACCTTGAGCCAGGAAGACGGACGCGGCGTCCGCGCCCTGATCAGATCATCGCCATTCCGCCGTTCACGTGCAGGGTCTGACCGGTGATATAGGCCGCCTCGTCGGAGGCCAAATAAACGCAGGCGGCGCCGATGTCGGCGCCGGCGCCCAGACGCCCGACCGGGATGGTCTGCAGGATGCGCGCACGCTGCTGGTCGTTCAGGGCGTCGGTCATCGGACTTTCAATGAACCCTGGTGCAATGCAGTTGGCGGTGATGCTGCGTGTGGCGACCTCAGCGGCGAGCGACTTGGTGAAGCCGATCATGCCGGCCTTGGAGGCGGCGTAGTTGGCCTGCCCTGGGTTGCCTGTGACCCCGACCACCGAGGTGATCGCGACGATACGGCCGTGGCGGCGCTTGAACATGCCCTTCAGGGCTGCACGGGTCAGGCGGAAATAGCTTTCAAGATTGATGCGGACCACGCTCTGGAAGTCCTCATCCTTCATGCGCAGAAGCAGACCATCCTTGGTCACCCCCGCGTTGGCGATGAGAATGTCCACCTGACCCGCGGCGGCCTCGGACGCGGCGATAAGCCCGTCGGCGCCCTCTGAGGTGGAGAGGTCTGCGGTCAGCACGGTGGTCCGTTCGCCCAAGGTCTCGGCCAGGGCGCTCAGTGCGCCCTCGCGCGTGCCCGACAGCACCACGTGCGCGCCCTGGTCGTGAAGGGCGCGCGCGATCGCGCCGCCGATGCCGCCCGAGGCGCCGGTGACCAGCGCAGTCTTGCCGGTTAGATCGAACATTCTGAGTGGGCCTCCTTGTGGGTATTGTCTACCGCTTGTCCCTGCCCGTTCCGCAGACCCTGGCGCGAGGCCCCGTCGCCGTTCAAGCCACGCCAATCTAGGACGGTTTTTCGACTAGAGCGACCTGGCGAACGTCTCCAGATCCTCAGGGGTGTTCAGGGCCGCCGCCTCTGCGTCGGGCGCTATGCGTTTGGCCATGCCGGTCAAGACCTTGCCGGCGCCGGCCTCGGCGAACCGGGTCACCCCGCCCGCCTCGGTCAGCCAGATCATGCTCTCGCGCCATCGAACCCGCCCGGTGACCTGCTCGATCAGAAGACGCCGGATCTCCGCTGGATCATGCACCGGCCGGGCCGCCACATTGGCCACCAGCGGGGCCTTGGGTTGGACAATAGCGACCCCCGCCAGGGCTTCAGCCATCTCGTCAGCCGCAGGCTGCATCAGCGGGCAATGAAACGGGGCTGAGACGTTCAGCAGGATCGCACGGGCGCCAAGGGCCTTGGCCGCCTCGATCGCCTTGTCGACAGCGGCCGTCTCGCCGGAGATCACGATGTTGCCGGCGTTGTTGTCGTTGGCCACCACGCAGACGCCAACCTCAGCCCCCGCCGCCGCCGCGGCCTCGGCCAGGGCCAGATCGGTCTTGGGCCCGATCAGGGAGGCCATCGCCCCCGCGCCGACCGGTACGGCGCGCTGCATAGCAAGGCCACGCAGCTTGAGCAGACGCGCCGTATCAGCCAGAGGAATCGCCTCGGCGGCGCATAGGGCCGAGTATTCGCCAAGGGAGTGGCCGGCCACGAAGGCGGCCGCGCCGATCGCGATCCCGAACTCGGCCTTCAGCGACCGGATCACCGCCAGCGACACCGCCATGAGCGCCGGCTGGGCGTTCTCGGTAAGGGTCAACTGGTCCTCAGGACCATCGCGCATCAAGACGGAGAGCTTCTGCTCGAGGGCGTCATCCACCTCTTGGAACACTTCGCGCGCAGCGCTGAAGGCTTCAATCAGGCGGGCGCCCATGCCGATCGCCTGGCTCCCCTGGCCCGGAAACAGAAACGCCAAACTCATGAGAGAAAGGCTCCTTATTAGTGTTCGTGGCGCGGGCTCTAGCCCCAACCACCGTCCAAGTCACGCCCCGGGGGGCCCCAACACACCCGGCCGCCCGTCCCCGCGGGCCTGCAGAGACCGCGGGCCGCAGACGTTCGGGCCTCCAGCGAGGATTGGGGAAAAAGATCCCATGGCTCAAACCCGCCGCTCGGCGCAGGCGCGCCGCGCGCGCCCTCGCAGCGCACATCTGGACCGCTCTGACACGCCCAGGCGATGACCGCGATGGCCCGCCTCGCCGCCCTTGATCCTTCAGCCCCGCCGCGCCACTTTCAGGCCTCGCCAGAAGGGACCGTCATGAACGCACCCGCACCAACCCGTCATCTCTCCTCGACCGGCTTTGACCTCACCCCGCCGACGCCGGATGAACGCAAGGCGCTTGAGGCCTCGCTGACCCGCGAGGAGGCGGAGGTTCTGCTTCACCACGGCACAGAGGCGCCGTTCTGCGGGGGTCTCCTCGGTCAGAAGGAGGACGGGGTTTATTGCTGCCGCGAATGCGCGCTTCCCTTGTTTCAGCACAAGACCAAGTTTGAAAGCGGGACTGGCTGGCCCTCCTTCTACGCCCCCTTCGACGAGGGACACGTAAGGGCGGTCAAGGACATCAGCTACGGTATGGTCCGCATCGAGACCCGCTGCGCCCGGTGCGACAGTCATCAGGGACACGTCTTTCCCGACGGTCCCCCGCCGACACGTCTGCGGTATTGCATCAACTCGGTCTCGCTCGAATTCGTAAAGCGCGGCGAACCCTTGAGGGATCCGCTGCACCGCGGCGATAGACTGGCGGAATAGTCAGGTCTCTCGTCCTGGGCGGGGCGTCGCCCGCACGTCCTCCAGATTGAGCTCGCCATGCGGCCCAACCCCGCAAGGATCCAAGGGCGTTCCGGCCGGCCCGTTGAGGGTCGCCCGGGCCTTATGGTCCTGTCTCCGTCGAGGCGCACCACGGGCCCATGGGGGCGTTCAAGTCAGGCGTTTGGGCACAGGGGACAGGGTTGGTCGTGGGCGGCTGTGGCGGCGGATCGGTTCACGCGGGGGCTCCGCGTGGGCGTAGGCGAATAATGGCTCCATAGACCGTCCCTAGGGTTGGGTCGGCCCGTCCTGGCGGAGGCTGTCAAAAGGCCACAGGCCCTCGTTCTCAAAAGCAGCGCTTTTGAGTTGACGTTCTCAGGAAACCGGGTGAGGTCGGGTTTGTCGAATTTCGGCCTCACCGGCCTTCCAGAGACTAGACAGGCCCGGCCGCCAAGCTGGGCTTTCGTCGTTTCTGGCCCCTGCCCTTCGCCAAAAGAGCAAAATCCATAGCGCGACGAACCGGCGCAACTCTCCGCGCCGCAAAGGGCGAGGCTGCGGTGGTTTGGCGAGTCGGGGAAGGCCGGAAAGGGCTAAGACGCGTTAAGACATTACATCGAGCCCTGCCGCCTCCGTCAGTTGGGATCGTTACTGCCCACAGCACAAGACCCAGGACTAGAGCGCCTGCACTTCCAAAGACGAGGCGGGTGACAATCATTCTCGGCCGCTTTTGCGTAGATCGGATCCTAGCCTACGCCCGCACCATAGCTGTGCAGTGGGGCGTCCGCCATGGATCGCTCACGGGCGGAAGAAATACCCTCGGACGCCAACGCTCCACGCTTCGTCGGTCAGTTCAGGGATATCGCTGGTGTCGATCGTCTCGTCAGGCAGCGCCGCCAGCTGGGCGAGGTGCTCGCGCTGCGCGGCGGTCAGCGGCGGCAATGTTTCCGGGGTGTGGCTAACCATTTCCGTTTTCATAGCGTCGCTCCCCTGGGCTGGACAAGCGACCAGGCCAATCCCATAATCCGAAACATTCGAATCTTTCGCGGGTGACGAGTTATGCGAGTCTCATCGGCTGAATTCCTGAAGAAGTATGGAGCGCTGAGCGACAAGGCGTTGAGCGAGCCCGTCACCATCACCCGCAATGGCCGTGATCGGCTCGTGCTGGTGTCGGCGGAAGAGTTCCAGCGCATGAGTCGCTATGCCCCTCGGGCGCGCCGCATCGAGGAGCTGACCGACGACGAGTTGGCGATGATCAGCGAGGCGCGGGTTTCAGCTGAGTACGATCACCTGAACGCCCTTCTCGACGATTAGGGTGAGGCTCCCGCAGCCCGCGCCGGGCCTGGTCCTTCGATACGCCTTCCTGTGGCGACGAGAGTTTGATGCGGGCCAGGACGAGGGCCGCAAGGACCGGCCATGCACGGTGATCATCGCCGCGCCCGCCGTGGCGGGCGGAACGCAGGTTTACGTCCTGCCCGTGACGCACACGCCGCCGGGCGACCCAAGTTCGCCGATTGAAATTCCGCCGCGCGTTAAGCAGCATTTGGGCCTCGACGACGAGCGGTCGTGGATCGTTCTCGACGAAATCAACGACTTCCTATGGCCGGGCTACGACCTCCGGCCCGTCCCAGGCTCGCAGCCGGCGCGCATGGAATACGGCGTCCTCCCTCCCCGCTTCTTCGATACGGTGCGAACCGCCTTCCTTGCGCTCGCCCAGGCGCGGCGGGTCAAGCGCACGCCGCGCGCGTAGGCGCGTCGGCGTTGCGGTTATTAGCCGTTCGTTCATCATGTTGAGCCATCGCGAACGTGTTCAGAGGCTCACCCCGAAATCGCCGTTTTGGGTGTTTGTAGGTGATTTACCGGGCGCACAGGTCCCCCAGCGTCGTTTCAACCGCCGCCTGGTTGGGGTTTGGAAGCCGGCGAAAACCACCACCCCACCCCGAAGAGCCTCTTTGTTTAGCACACCCTATGCGCCGAACACCGCCTAGGGATGACTTGCGGCCGGTAGGCCGCTCCGCATCCTTCTTCTTACTAACAACTAGATCGGGATTCAGACCGCTCGGCGGACTCACACTCCTTGCGCATCATCGCCCGGCCAAGACGGCTCAGCGCCGCCGCGAGGGGGCCGCTAACGCCCGCCGCGGCCGGCTGCTCGTCCAGCGGCAAGCCGTCCACCATGGCGACCGCGGCGGCCATCCTGGCGGCGCGGGCGTGTTCGATGTGCTCGGGCGTCGGCGGCGGGCTGGCCAGATGCCCCAGCAGCGTCTCGGCCGCCGGCGGCAGACTCAGGCGATAGGCGTTCGTCGCCTGCTTGCCCTGCGGCCCGCCCTCCCTGTCGCCCGTCGCCTCCCAGCGGCGCAGCCAGTCCAGAAAGCCGTGGGTCCGCAGGTTGGCCAGCGCCCGCACAACCGCGTCCTTCGACCGCTTCACCCGGCGCATGATCGTCGTCAGCGCTGGCTCGAGGCGGCCGGTGCGGTAATCGATCAGCCGCACCAGCTCGCGCAACACCTCGAGCGCCACGGCGCCCAAGGCGCCGCTGCGCTCGCCCTTCTGTCGGCCGGCGCGCTCGAACCGCTCGGCCGCCAGCAGATAGCGTCCGATGTCCTTCGGATTGAACGGGCGCCAGAACACGCCCTCACACCGCCCTCAGCGCGCCGGCTCGCCCTTGGCCGATGCCCGGTTCCCGCGGACACCCGGCCCGCGACCCGTCCACGCCGCTGTTATAGCCGCCCCTTGCGAAACCGCTCTGCAGCGTCAGCGCGCGCCTGTTTGCGCTCGCGTTTTGGCGCGGACGTGTCGACGGCCTCGCCGAGGGGGGTCATGACCTCGTTGGCGAACTCAAGATCGAGCATCTTCAGCCGCTTAAGCTCGTCCCTAAGGCGCGCTGCGGTCTCGAACTCAAGGTTCGAGGCCGCCTCGCGCATGCGCGCTTCCAGGTCGCGTAAGGTGGTCTGGAAGTTGGAGCCGAGGAAGGGCTTGGCGGATTCGGCCACGCCAGCGTCGATTTGGACGCGGTCGCCCTTCTCGTAGGGGCTGTCGAGGATATTGGCGATATCGCGCCGGACGCTCTCGGGGGTGATGCCGTGTTCGATATTCCAGGCATGCTGTTTCTCGCGCCGGCGGCGCGTCTCCGCCATGGCTCGCTCCATCGAGCCGGTAATATGGTCGGCGTAGAGGATGACACGACCATCGAGGTTGCGCGCCGCCCGTCCGATGGTCTGGACCAGGGAGGTCTCGGACCGAAGAAAGCCCTCCTTGTCGGCGTCGAGAACCGCCACGAACGCGCATTCGGGAATATCGAGACCCTCGCGCAGGAGATTGATCCCGACCAGAACATCGAAGGCGCCGAGGCGAAGATCGCGGATGATCTCGATCCGCTCGACCGTGTCTACGTCCGAATGCATATAACGGACGCGCACGCCCTGCTCGTGCATGTACTCGGTCAGATCCTCGGCCATCTTCTTGGTGAGCACAGTGATCAGAGAGCGGTAACCGCGCAGGGCGACCTCCTTGACCTCCGCGATCACATCGTCGACCTGGCTTGAGCCTTCGGCGCTCACCGGACGCACTTCGACGGGAGGGTCGATAAGCCCGGTCGGGCGGATCACCTGTTCAGCAAAAACCCCGCCCGTGCGCTCAAGCTCCCAGGGACCCGGCGTCGCGGAGACGTGCACGGTTTGGGGCCGCATCGCGTCCCACTCCTCGAACTTGAGCGGACGATTGTCCAGGCAGGACGGCAGGCGGAAACCGTATTCGGCCAGGGTCGACTTTCGCCGGTAGTCGCCTTTGTACATGGCCCCGATCTGAGGCACGGTCTGGTGGCTCTCGTCGGTGAAGAGAAGGGCGTTTTCCGGAACATACTCGAATAGGGTGGGCGGCGGCTCTCCGGGCAAGCGGCCGGTGAGGTAGCGACTGTAGTTTTCAATCCCGGCGCACGACCCGGTGGCCTCCATCATCTCAAGGTCAAATCGGGTGCGCTGCTCCAGTCGCTGGGCCTCAAGCAGCTTTCCGGTCTCGGTGAACCAGCGAACCCGCGCCTCCATCTCGGCGCGGATGTGATCGATGGCCTGCTTCAGGGTCGGGCGAGGGGTCACGTAGTGGGAGTTGGCGTAAACCTTCACGCTCGCAAGATCGGCGGTCTTCTTGCCGGTGAGCGGGTCGAACTCGGTGATGCTTTCGATCTCGTCGCCGAAGAGCGAGATCCTCCAGGCGCGGTCCTCAAGGTGGGCGGGAAAGACTTCGATAACGTCCCCGCGGCGACGGAAGGCGCCGCGGGAAAAGGCCTGATCGTTGCGCTTGTATTGTAGAGCCACAAGGTCGGCCATCAGCCGCCTCTCATCCACCGGTTCGCCGACTTCGAGCGAGAAGGTCATGGCCGTATAGGTTTCTACTGACCCGATGCCGTAGATGCACGACACCGAGGCGACGATGATCACGTCGTCGCGCTCTAAGATTGCGCGCGTTGCGGAGTGGCGCATTCGGTCGATCTGTTCGTTGATCGACGAGTCCTTTTCTATGTAGGTGTCGGTGCGCGGCACGTAGGCCTCGGGCTGGTAGTAGTCGTAGTAGCTGACGAAATATTCGACGGCGTTGTCCGGGAAAAAGTTCTTGAACTCGCCGTAGAGCTGGGCCGCGAGGGTCTTATTGGGAGCAAGGATCAAGGCCGGGCGCTGGGTGGCGGCGATGATCGAGGCCATGGTGAAGGTCTTGCCCGAGCCGGTGACGCCAAGGAGCACCTGGTCGCCCTCCCTGGCCTCGATGCCCTTGACAAGCTCGGCGATGGCGGTGGGCTGGTCGCCCGCAGGCTGATAAGGCGCCACCAGATTAAATTGCCGGCCGCCTTCGGACTTTTGCGGCCGCTCGGGTCGATGCGGAGCCCAGGCCGACACCACGCTCGCCGCCACGTCTAGAGGGAAGGCTTCAGACGCCCCCCGAGAGACCGAAGCGCCAGCGGCGTGGCCAAGGGCGCCGGTCAGGTCAACTGGCGAGGGCGAGTTGGCTATGCGAGAACGGGGCATGAACGGAACGTAGGCGCACACGGGGCTCCCGGCTAGGGGGCTCGGTCGAAGAGCGACGGGGAGCTCAGCCTCTCACAGACGGTTTCAGCGGCCCCTTCATGCCAGCCGAAGCCCGAGCAACCCTCGGCCACGGGTGCAAAGGATCGGGGTAGCGTCAGTTTGAAATGAGGCCAGAGATAATTATGGCAAGTGCGCAGTATCCGAAAAAGAGGCCGATGCCTCCGGTAACGGCGACCTGGACCCAATAGAGAACTGGGCCTCGCTGCCGGGTAAGGCCCGGTACACCGAGCAAATGTTCGGCCTGCCCGCGCTTCAGCCAAAGCGAGACCCGCCAAAGCACGAAGGCCGGCACAAGCAGGATCAGAAGACCAGCAACGATCACGCCGCCGCCCGCTTCTTGCAAGGGCCGCGCTTCATCGGTTTAGCTTCGCGCTCTTCAAGTCGCTCGGGGAGTCGCCGATGGCGTCGGCTGGGTGTTTCTGTCCTTAAGGGCCTTAGGCGCGGTTGCGCGACCTCGTGCGTCTGGCGCTCCAAATGGCTACGGAGATCGCAATCGCGGCTCCGGCCATGCTGGCAAAAATGGATGCCCCTATGGCCAACCAAAAAGCCGTATGTGGTGATCCATCGGTGCATCCTAACCGTCTCAAGGCTAGCGCGCCATACCTGTCAACGGCGGTGGATTTCAAACCGAGACACTACCAAGGATCGGGCGCCCTTGCTCGATGCGTCGGGTCATGCCAGCGTCCTTCGGTCTGATTTGAGACAGCGCCAACTTCGGGGGTTTATTATGCGCCGCGCCATCGCCACCGCCGCCTTCCTCGCCTTCAGCCTCGCAGCCTTGGGCGCCAACACCGTCTACGCCGCGCCTTGCAAGGACGCCAAGACCGGCAAATTTGTAAAATGCCCCGCCATGGCTCCGGCCAAACCGATCAAGTGTAGGGACGCGAAAGGCAAATTCGCCAAGTGCTCTGCTCCAGGGGCCAAGCCGGTTTAGGCGAAGGCCGGGCTCGACAAAGCCTTGGGCCTGAGGACCACCGTGTCTCAGGACAGACCGTGTCTCAGGACGGATCGGGTCTGGCGAAGGATCAGTCCGAACCCTCTTAAGCATCGCCGGTCCCATCCCGACTATCCAGACAGCAGAACCGGGCTCTTGCATGGACGCCTGGCCTGGGGGGCGTCGCAGCGTAAGGAGAGATCGCCATTTGATCAGCACTCTATTCACCCGAGCGCCAGCATCTGCGCCTCGCGCGCAGTAATCATGCACGACGCCTTTGCTGCAGGCGCCGGTCATAAATCATTCACCTTGATGGGCGGACCCTCGATCCAATCGCGGCGAAGCACCGTTCATAATGGGTCTCGCCGTTGTGGGAAGAGAGGCCGTCATGTCCGTGCTCGAGACCGATATCGTCGATTACGTTTACCTGGAGGACGACACCCAGACCCCGGTGCTGGTCGTATCCGATCCTTTGACCTGGAAGCCGCCGGAGGACGCCTTGCACCTTGAGGCCCTGCGCACCAAGCTGAACAGTCAGATCGCCTTCGTGGAGACCGGGCAGATCCGCGGCGTCTGGCCTGGATTCGCCGGCGGATTGGTCCGGGTGGAGGTGGTTGCGCGCTGCGCGCTAAATCCCGTCGCTGAGGAGTTTTATACCGTCGCCAGCAAGACCATGCATAAGGCGAACATGGACCTTCAATTCAGGCTCTGCGACAGCTGAAACAGCCTCGCCTCAATTTCGCGCTCTTCCTGTCCGCGGATAGGGGTTAGAGTTCGGCGGTCTTGAGAGGTTGGCGCGTATGCGTGGCTTGGCAGCAGCGATAATCCTGACGGCGAGCCTTTGCGGCGTCACTGCGGCGTCTTCGCAGGACGCCCCCCCTGTGAGCGGAGGGGCGGCCGATGCGCCCGCGACGAGCGGGTCGGCGCCCCTCGCCCAACCCGGGGGCGACGCCACCGCCGATCAGATCGCCGCTTGGGTAAGGGCCGGGCAAACCGCGGCAGATCCCAACGCGCCCCAGGACGGCGACGGTGAACCCCGTCAGATCCATGGCGAGGTCGGCGTCAGCGTCTCCAACCGCGGCTACGGCGGTTACGCGGCAGCCTCGATTCCCGTCGGAGAGGCCAGCGACGTCGACGTCGCGGTCGGCGGCGCGCATGAGCGACTGCCCTGGGGCGGCGCGGCCAACACGCGCAGCCTGGCGATCGGCATCCATCTTGACGGGGCGGATGTCAGCCATTGGTTAAAGGGCGACAGCTGTATCCAGCATGCGGTGCGCCTGCGCGACGACCCGGTGCTGATGGCCGACGGCACCTGTGTGAAGCCGTCCGCCGACGACCCGCCGCCCCCCGACCACGGCCGATAAACGGGCTCGAGATCTGCATCCCAGGGGCCTCCGGCGCGTTCAGTCGCCGGGGATCGAAGGAGACAGACATGCGTGCGCACCTCACACCGGCCTTCGCGATAGGGTTGGTCGGGCTGACTCTGGCAGGGCTGCCGGCCTTAGGGCAAACGACCATCACCTCGACCGTTCCTCCGCCTGATGTACCGGCGCCGGTCACAACGCCTCTCGGAACCCCGGTGAACCCGTCGGACATCCTGGCGACCACGAACCCGCCCATCGGCCAGCCCGGTCCTGGAATTGATTCCGCCCATGCCGTGAACCCCGACCCCGACGCAGCCGGTCCCTACGTCGGCCAGAGCGAAAACGCCTTCTACCATGTCAGGGTCAGGATCGACCGCGTGGCCATGCGCGCCAGAACCCAGCTGAGCGGCGCGAAGCAGCGCCAGGCCATGGCCGACATAAGGTCGATCAAGGCCGAGCTGGCCGCCCAGCAAGCCCGCCACGGCGCCCTTAGGGACTGGGACCGGGAGAATTTGAACCACCGCCTTGATCTTTTGGAAGCGAAGGTCGGCCTCAAGCCGCAGCGCCAGGGCGAATAGGCGCACGACCTCGCCGCCCCCGGCGCATGCGAGGCCTAGGCAAAGCCTTCCTGTGCACTCCGGATGAGCTCTAAGCCCGGTCGACGGCTGCAGAACGCCAGGCCCGGCGCCCGCTGAGCCTTCGCGATAAGGTCTTCAGGTTCAGCCGGGGGCCGGCGCGGCGAGCTGAACCGCGCCTCGATAGGACGGAGCCCGCCCTGGCGATCATCGCCTCACGGGCGACCACAAAACTCTAGGCCGTGACCGCGCGACACTCCAGCGTCGTCGTCGGCCTCGGTATCTGAAAGAAAACGGTCAGTCTTGTGCTGAGGCCTGGTCCGCGCCCGTCCGCGCTTTTTTGTACTAAGACGCGCCGATAGCCCCTTTTTCGCGGTGGAAGAGCCGGCAATACCCTCTCAGGCGCGGTCATGATTGCCGACGTCGCGCGCCGGATCATGATCAGGATCCGATGGTCCGAGGACTCTACAGGGTCTAGACGAAGAAGAACCTCAACCGGACCGGGCGCGACATTGCAAAATTCGCCCCACACGAGAAGTATTCATATAAATTAACTCGCATTTACGATGATGTATCCCCGTTTACTATAAGTCTGGACAAGTTGTCTCAATAGGTAAACGCAAATAAACCATGTATTGGGCTATTTTCATCAGATCTATTCACTTCAAATTAAGGGTCGTCGCTCATTCTCACGATCGTGAATAGGGGTTCGGCGAGCAGTTGGCTCGGACCCCGCCCTGCTCGCCAAAAGGAGAAAAGAGCATGTCGAAGTTTGTTACCCGCTTTATCAAGGATGAATCCGGCGCCACCGCCATCGAGTATGGCCTTATCGCCGCCCTGATCGCCGTCGTCATCATCGGCGCGGTGACCACCCTCGGCACCACCCTGTCCAGCAAGTTTGCGACGATCTCGAACTCGGTGAAGTAAGACCGGACGGGTCAGTCCAAGGATCGCTTACTGCGGGGCCGTGTCGCTGGTCGGCACGGCCCCGTTTGCGTTTGGCGCCTTGGTTTTCCAGTGAGCTTCAGGCCCTTGCCCGCCGCCTACGCGGGCCGGCGACAATCAGCTCGCGATCTCCGTGAAGCTCATGGCCGCGGTGGACTGGGGGCCTATGCGTCCCTCGACTGTACCCCGCTCGCTTTGGCTAAATCCCCGTCCGACGCCGCGAAATGAGGCCGCGATGACCATCCTCCGCCGTTTCCGGGCCGAAGAGTCCGGGGCGACAGCCATCGAATATGGCATCCTGCTCGGCCTCATCGCCGTGGTCATTGTCGCTGCCGTGAGCCTGTTTGGCGCCAATCTGGCCGGCGTCTTCAACCATGTCTCCAACACCTTGAAGTGACCGGACGGCGCCACGTCCGGTTTGAAACGCTTCCTTCAGCCCTCGCGCGGTAGGACGTCTCAAACCGTCCGGAGGCCGTGGACCCCGTCATGATTGAAGCGTTACGCATCCTGGCCCTTGTGGCGTTCCCGATGGGGGTGATCCTGGCCGCCTTGCGCGACCTGACCAGCTACACCATCCCCAACACGATTTCCCTGGCCCTGCTCGCGGCCTTCGCGCCCGTGGCCCTTATCGCCGGATTGAGCCTTCCAACGATCGGCCTCGGTTTGATCGTGGGCGCGGTTATGCTGGCCGCCGGCGTCGGTATGTTCGCCGCCCGCTGGATCGGCGGCGGCGACGCCAAGGTGATCGCCGTAAGCGCCCTTTGGCTCGGATGGCCGGCGGTCATGCCCTTCGCCCTATGGACCGCCCTCGCTGGCGGCGGCCTGGCGGTGTGTCTGATGTGCGGTCGCCGGATCGGCCAGCCCCTGATTGGGCGGGGGCCGGCCTGGATCGGCCGTCTTTTAACCCCGGGCGGCGATGTGCCGTACGGCCTCGCTGTTTGCTTCGGGGCCCTGATCGCCTATCCCGCGAGCCCGATCGCCCAGGCCATCCTTCAGTCGCACTGATCGGGCGCGCCGCGCTCATCGTGGTAAATCCGCTCTGCCGGAACGCAGAGAGGGCCGGCGCCAGGAAAGTTAAGACGCTTAGGTCGGCGTTAACCCGCGGGGGCGAAAAGTCGCTTTAACCGAGGTTCCAAGAATCGGCCGCGCCTCGCGCCCGGCCCTGGGGAAGAGCGATGAGTCCCGTCCGCATAGCGGTGGTCATCCTGGCTGCTTTGATAGGCTCAGCAGGGCTGGCGCTGTTCGCCCGCACGATGGCCTCGCCGCCGAAGCACAGCGCCGCGGCTGCCCCCATGGTGGTTCAGGCGCCCATGACCCGGGTCCTGGTCGCCGCACACGACCTGCAGCCGGGCGACCGACTGGCCTCGGGCGATTTCACCTGGCAGGACTGGCCAAAATCGTCGATCAACCCACAGTTCGTCACCGACGGCCCGGCCAATGCGCCGGCCAAAGCGACGATCACGGACAAGGTGGTCGCCGTCGCCACGATGAAAGCGCGCGACACCCTCTCAGGCGGCGCGGCCGGCGCCGCCGCCGACTATGTGGGCGCCATTGTGCGGGTTCCGCTGCTGAAGGGTGAACCCCTCATCGCCAGCAAAGTGGTCAAGGGCACTGACGCAGGCGTCCTCGCGGTTTCGCTGGACCCGGGAATGCGGGCCATGGCCGTACCGATGTCGGCCGAAAGCGCTGCTGGCGGGTTCATCCTCCCGGGCGATCACGTGGATGTCGTGCAGAGCCGCAAGGTTGATGAACCCGGCGGCCAGCAGAAGTTCGCGTCAGGCGCGGTCTTGCGCAATGTCAGGGTCCTGGCGATCGACCAGCAGACCAGAACCGGAACGAAGATCTCAGCCCAGGTCGCCCAAACAGCGACGCTTGAGGTCACGCCCGAGCAGGCCGAACTCTTGGCCCTATCCAAGTCCCAGGGCGAGCTGACCCTGATCCTGCGCTCTTATGCAGATATCGTCGGCCCGACCAGGGCCGGCGGCGGGCCCCGTGCGGTGCAGACCGCAACGGTGGCCCCGACCATCGTCAAGGTGTTCCGCAACGGGACCGCCGCCGATGTGATGGTGGCGCGATGACCCATAGGCGCGCCCTCGTTCCGGCGGCTCTCCTGGTTGCAGCCATCGCCGGTTTGCCCGCGGTAGGGTCAGCCCAAACCGGCTATGGCCAACCCGCCTATGGCCGTCTCGCCGGGGCCCCCATCCGCGAGGCCCAGCTCGGGCCGCCGAGCGCAGGCCAGACCGTATCCATCGATCTGTCTGGGCCCGCAGCGCCGGTGCGAACCCTGGCCCTGCCGAAGGGCAAATCGGCTGTAATTGACCTGCCGACCGATGCGCGCGACGTGCTGGTGTCAGACCCCAAGGTTGCGGACGTCGTGCTTTCGACCCCGCGGAGGATTTATGTGCTGGGGGTCGGCCCAGGTCAGACCGACGCCGCCTTCATGGACGCCTCGGGCCGACAGATCCTAAGACTGAACATCCGCGTCGACCAGGATGTCAGCGCCCTCGGGGACACCTTGAACCGGCTGTTGCCGGGCTCAACCATCCACGTGGAGGCCGTCAACGATTCGGTGGTGCTGAGCGGCGAGGTCGCCAACGCCGCCACCGCCGACAAGGCCGTAAGACTGGCCGGGGCTCTCACCTCCAAGCCCGAGAAGGTCTTGAATATGTTGGCGGTGAGCGAGAGCGAGCAGGTGATGCTCAAGGTTCGCGTCGTCGAAGTCGACCGCAATATTGTCAAACAATTGGGCGTCAATCTCAACGCATTGATCGGACAGGCCGGACTGGCCCAGTTCTCGTTCGCCAACGCCGCCACCTGGGGCGTGAACGGCTCGCTCCTGGGCGGCCTGACGGGTGGGTATAGCGTCGACACGACCCAGCAGCCCGAACTGCAGGTCCCCTGCGCAGCCGGTCTCAGTGGAACCTGCTATCAGATCATACACGGAAATACGTCGGGGATCTCAAACGCAGGCACGGC
>Ga0116231_10006176_pt1 | contig 23069 bp, 12 predicted proteins | sample S1TSphgellanicum_2_FD_89695 | JGI IMG/M metagenome (GOLD analysis project Ga0116231, IMG submission 89695) | Host-associated microbial communities from peat moss isolated from Minnesota, USA - S1T2_Fd - Sphagnum magellanicum MG | ecosystem: Host-associated > Plants > Peat moss > Unclassified...
GAGGTTCTTTCTCATCACCAGTTATGAATTCCCAATAGCCTTTCCCCATCAAGAAATTCATAATCCTAAATTTCCACACTTGGAAATTGTTCTTGTCTAGTTTCTCAATTGCAATTTGAGAAAGACCATCCGCCATCTCTCAAGGCACCACTCAATGTCTTCTTAGGGTTTCACAATGACTTTAATTCCTTCCTTGGGTTTCTAGGATTAGGGTTAAGGTTTTCCTTCCTTAGGTTTATAGGATTAGGGTTAGGGTTAGGGTTGAATAAGATGGACCTTGCATATGTATGTAAAGCTTGAGTATTATACGAAATTTTATACTATACATAGGTTTTACGTATATGTACGTATCTCGTATAATATTTCGTATGGTATTAAATACATGATTACATACCACATTTTTGTACAAAGGTCTTGATAATGTATTTGTGCTTCCCAATCTTCAAACTCCTTCCTTCAAGTTCTCCCAAGTTGTATTTGCTCCATTTCAAAACTTTGCTTTGATGTCTTCTCAAAACAAACTTCTGTCACAACAAATTTGCAAAGTTACTCCACACACATATAACCTTGGATCGATCTGAAATTCTGGTGAAACATGAAAAACTATGTCTACTACCTTCCCTCAAAATTTCAGCTCATTTAACTTCATAAAATGAGAGATCTTGCTACTTCCTTGAAGTCACCTCAAACTGGGACCTGAACACAAAATGACTTACAACTCGCTCTCAACAACTCCAAAATCCTTGAGATTTTGGGAGACACATTAAATATATGTCTTCTATATCTGTTCAAAATTTCATCTTTATTGATGATGACCACAAAGAGATATCATTTTCAAAAGAAACTGACTTCAAAACTGAGACTGAAACTTTAGATGCTTGAAACTCTCTTAATATAAATCCAAATGACATGAAAATTTCTCTCACGTACATATTCCTTTATGATCTATAAGATCCCAAAGCAGTAGATCCAAAAATGCTCAAACAAAAGAGATATGACCAAAAAACCAAATCTGGCACAAAGTCTTCAAAAGCTCATAACTCTCACAAAACAAATCCTTTTCTTTTGAAAATTTGAGAATAGAAGCGTCTTATAGTCTTCTATAATCCCTCCAAGTTTCACTCCAAGATCTTTTCACAATAGGTCTAAATCTAAATTTAAAGATCTGACTTTGACAACTTTGATATGTTGATCTCCTTTCACCTCTTTTCTTTTCTTTTCTTTCTCTTCACAATCTTTCCTTTCCTCGTTTCTCTTTTGCACTTGACAAAATCCTATGATATTACTAGAGACTCTCAAGCTCTAGTTCTAGAGACTTTCTAACTCTAAATATCTTTCAACTTTCTCACCAAACAACCTAAGCTTTGATACCATGTTAACAAATAGGAGATCTACTCAAGTGTAAACATAAACCTTTATTGAAAGGAGACTACAACATAATGCTCACAACACAAAACACAACATCAAGAACTCTCCAAGGTTCTTATCACATGAAATACACAAACTTGTGCAATGAAGAAAAAGATAACCAAACCATCAACACCAAGGTATTTAACTAAAAAACCAAACCACAAATAACCAAATTAAAATAAGTAACGAAAATAATTCAACCTTGTGAAAGTAACCTAGTTACTTTCCTACTCCAATAACTAATGAAACCTAACTAGTTGAGCTTGAATTTTCAACATCAACAACATAACTTACTAAAAAAATAACAAAACCTATCAAAATTGACAAATAATTAATTTGCCTTATTTTCGAACTACAAATTGGTTATAATACAGTTTAACTAGGAGTAGAAAACTCCACTGAGAAAATTGTTTCCAGTTTTGCCTACCTAAAATCCAATGGCAATTAAAAACAAAAGAGTTCATTTGACCACAATTACCAAGTGACATCAATGAGTCATAACATCATAGCTTCCACTATGAAATAACTATATACAACTCAAGTATACAAACTATAATGCCAAATGCTTTCACCACAAACCCTAACACTTTTAAAATATTAGGTTGGTAGAATATAACAAATTGTGTCCAAGAATAGGTATAATTCATTTCTTCTCTACAAAATCATCACTTTGACAAGTAATTAATTCATTTTGTTCTTGAATTACAAGTTAACCAATTAGGTTATAAATATTGGACCTAAATAAATTTAAGATTGATAGCTACATTTGTAAATGGCTCAGAACTATAAGATTGTTGGGGAGGGGGAGGGGTCAATTATTTACAAGCCCTATCATAGGCTACTTAGTTAGAAGGTACATTTTCCTTGTCCTTTTTTATTAGGCCCTTGGTTTATTTGACCAAGGCTATCACTTTTTAATCCAACTTGATTAAATGTCCCATTTGACACCTAGTCAAGTAGGTCATTCCAATCAAGGTGAATAGTCAAAAGTTACATGTGTCATTTAGGATTTGGGCCTCTAGTCAACATGGACATGTGCATTAGTCACATTGGACGATGCAATCAACTTGAACAACTTTAAAAACCATGAATTGTAGTAGTGAAGGCCTCTTAATAATTTATTTAATTATTAGTATTAGATTTATTGTTTTCTAGTTACTAGGGGATGAAGTTACTAGGTTAGTTAGTCCTGGAAGATAGGTGCTTAGCAAATGGTTAACCATATCTAAGGACTTATGGAGGAGATTTGAGTGAACTCTTTATTTTGTAAAAAAAGATGAGATGCCAATGTGGCTAATTAATAAGTGAGGGTGAAAGCACACTATGGTGACCCCCTTTTGGGCACTTTTGGGTGTAGTACAATAGTACGTACAATATAATTGTTCCAAAAGTATGGTACCACAAGAAGAAATCTTGTTATTTTCCACCCCCACACATTGTGACTAACGTTCAATTTGATTACATTTCAACTATATTTGGCCATTTTAAATTTGTAAGTGGTTTGTTACACCAATTAATGATCAATATTGTTCATGGTTGTTACATTCACTATGTTGTTCACTTATGAGTATAATTTGGACCCTATTTTATTTTTTAATAATTTCAAATTGTTGACATGGAAATTAAAGTAGTATTTAACTTTATTCACACAATGCATTATAATGGGTTAATGATTTTTTTGACATTTCTTCAACTATCAACATGGTACATGAATTGAACCATCAAATTTTAACATGTTGAAACCATTAGTTATGAGTTGTATTTTAAAAATTTAAAAGCCCACATTTATATTGGAATGAATTAGTGATTTTTTTCATATCTCTTCAATTATTAATATGTGTACATGAGTTGAAAAATTCACTTTTAATATGTTAAAATCATTACTCATTGCATCTTGCACTTGTTATAATATCAAAACACATGCAACTCAATATTTTACAATTATATTTGAATAATTTAGTGAGTTTTTTCACATTTCTTGAACTATCAACATCTTTACATGAGTTGAATGATGACTTTGAACTTATTGAAACCATTATTCAAATGTTGCATATTTCATTTGTTAGTATATGTTAAATCACACATAATAATTTAATGCTTCACATTTATATTTGAATGAGTTAATTAATTTTTCACATGTCTTGAACTATTAACATGAGTTGAATCATTCACCTTGAATGTGCTAAATCCATTGCTCATGAATTACATTTTGCACTCACCATAATTTTTTGAAATGGATACATAAAACCTTGGCATGTTTCACATTTATATTTGAATGGGTTAATGATTAGGTCAAAATGTTCATGCATGCAAAGTCTAGGATGGATGGAGATTTTTAAATTATAATTTTTCATATATTAAATTTTTATGCATTTATGTAAATTAAAATTTATGTTTTTCCCCTAGTTTGTTTTAGGCATCATGGACAAGGTTTTTATTACGAATGTTCATGACACCAAACCAAAAAACCCCAAAAATAATCCTTAATTTTTTTCCCATTTTTGTTTTTAGTGTATGAAAAGAAAAACATGTTTAAAATAATGATTAAATTATTATTATTTTATATTATTATTATGAAATTTTAAAATATATTTTACTTTTTATTTTTATTTTACACATGATTTATCAAAAACATTAAGCTTTTTTTATTATAAATTTATATTTTATTTACAAATAAATTTTTTAATCTCATTTAAAAAATTGAATAAATGAATGAATTATAAATGGTGATAATAATAATTTCGCTAAAACATGGCATCCATGACTCGTCCTTTTCAACTAGGTTAGTCATTTATGCGATTTTTAATCAAATTGGACCCATCACTTATGCCATTTATAATTGTATTGGTCTAGTCATGGAGGCCATGTTTTGGTGTACAATATAATGACATTAACGATTTTTTTGTCTTTTTATTTTTTCAACTTTATAATGTTCTTCAAAATCATCCACAAGAAAACTTAGCCATGTTTTGGCTAAACCATATATGAAGGTACAAATAACCATAATACTGAAGGATTTAAACAAGTTTCCAACTACACAACTTGTTTATAACCAAATGTGGCAATCTTCTTATGTAAGACTACCATTTTAGCAACATTGCAAAAATAAATAAATAAATTTGTACCTAATCATATTGGGGAAATTTAAAAACTTACAATTTTTCAAAAAATGGACATATTTTATGTAATGAAAAACAATTATGAAAAATTTAATAAATGCATTTTTGAATTCACATTGAATTTACAAAGGTTTTAGGTCAATCTAAACAAAAAGATATTTGTAAATTTATTCATGAGATGATATTTTAAATTTCTTTTTTAACATTGTAAATTCAATTTTTATAAATTATAATAATAAATTTGAATAAATTATTGAATAAGCTTCAAGATCATATTTTCATTTGTAGCATTTAAATAAATTTTGAAGAAAAAAAGTATGTTAAAGTTTGAATTTCCTAGACCATTTTATGCCAAACACAATAAATTAAATTTTGTTTCCTTTGTTAATAAAGTCTTGAAGTAGTTTGGTGGTTAAGACTTTTGTGTGTTTTCATGAGGTCTTGGGTTTAATCCTTGATGGATAAATGTTTTATCTTGTGCAAATGCATTTACTAACATATACATCATGGCACTACAACAAAATCATGTCTTTTATACCCCTAACGTTGTGACTACAATTACTAACTAGATTGAACTACTTGTTTGAAATGATTAAAGGGGGAACTTTGTGTCTATTTTGCCCCTCACCAAAACCTAGGTATGGACCCAATATGAATAAGTGTGCACCCTTTTTTAATCATATTGGACAATGCCACTTACACATGGATTATTTTAAGCTTTTATGGTGGCAACATGAATAGTAATGTGACTAAATTTAGTCACTCAATTTCCAACATGACATTTGACTTGTCACATGTGTTAGTTTTAAGTCATAGATAACGCTACATTAAATATTTGATGTGTATATGTACATGGATTTTATTTTATTTTATTTTCTAGTGAGCATAAAAACAACATGAGAATTAGGGTATTATTATGCCTTAAATGAGCTCTTAAGTTTTTCACACAACATTACCATATCAAGTTTAATATAGTGTTAATAATTTCAACATAGTTATACAATTATGTACATTTCTATGTGACTTCATACTTAAATCACCTATTCAAGCATCACTAAAACTGAAAAATTGCAACAAAATTGTCATTATTGGATTAAAAGCTTATACATTAATAGGAAAAATTGAATATAATGAAAACTTTAACCATGCTACTATAGTTATTATTTTTGTACAAGTTTCAAATAACATTACAATCTGTGCCAAATTGATGCCACACAATTTGAAAAGATTTTGAATATCTTACAATTCTCATGACCTATTAATTTTTTAAAACTTTGTACTCAACCAAAAAATCTACTATCCATCTAATTACTATAGCAAATGCATTAATTTTCATTATTGGAGCTTGAATCAAACCCCTTTAAATTGTTGGTTCCATCATCTTCTTCTCCATCAAAGGCATCTACAACCACATCAACAACATTGACTGTAGAACCCCCTAAAACAATTGTTGGTTGAATATATTCATCTATGGATATAGAAGCTTGTAAACCAACATATTCATCTAAATTTTCAAGTCTAAACATATCAAGATTTGTAGGATCTATCTGAACCTTTTCTATTATGTGTCTCCCATGAGGATCCTTCCATAGAACTACTTTCCAACTTCTTTCCTTTGGGTCTTTTGAAAATAAAACTTGTTCCACATGTATTGGGAAAGTAAACTTCTAGTCTGAAATTTGGATGAGGGATGTGAAATTTACAAGTGTAAAGCCATACTCATCTCTCTTGACTATTGTGTTACTCCCATTGTAATTTGCTTTGACTCGATTGCATAACAAAACCACAGTCTTCAAGACACCATACTTTAATTCCAAGATTTCTTCAACCCACCCTACATATCCCAATTTTGCAAGAACAAGTCTCCAATCAGTTGGTCATAATGTGCATTTTTGTTTAAAAGTGGCTATAGCACCATTATAAAATGTTGTCAAATGTTTTTCAACACTTGAAACACAAATGTGGTTGCAAAATGCAAACATTGTTTGGTACAACCTAACTTCAAGTGTTGGTGGCATGGGTATGTGTATTGTATTTTTATCAATGGTCTCTCCTTCTTTCATAGCTGAAGCAACAACATTCCTTACCCATGTGGGGAAAGGGGTCAACTTCTTGAAGTGATTTGGGAATATTACATGAACCCTTGACCCATGAGATTGACCTAAACTTTGAAAGAAATCACTCCTCTCTTAGTTACATTTGCCAACTTTTGTTTTATATGTATTAAAATATGTCTTACAACAATACATTAGTTTTTAGACTTTGTAATTTCACAATGACAAAAGGCCAAGAAGTCAAATTAAGCAAGAACCAAGTCTATCTACTTGCATTATACATTGCGAAATTTATTCAAATTTGATATGTAATATGGTTAGGTCAAATTGCAATTTATAGCTAGGTTCAATTTGTTTGGATGTTAAACAACCTAGATCATGAACATATAATGCAACTTGCCCACATGGTGGCAACCATATCATCAATTGTAATAGCCCATGACCACTACTCCTAATAGGTTCATAATGAAAAAAATGTTTATAGGCACCCTAACCACACTTTTATTTTATATGTCTTACCACAACACTAAATGGTCCTTACACTTTGTAGTTTCACAATTTGACAATAGACCACTTGACACAATTGAACCAAGACTTGCATACATTGCCATATTTGTTCAAATTTGAATCTACTACATGGTCAAGTGAAATTGTATAATGCATATCTAGGCTCAATCTTTGAAAATACAATAAACAATTTTTATAAACTTGTGAATGCAACCTACCCATATGGCTATAATTGTACATCTTAAAGTTTACTAGCCCATGACCCCCTTAGAATTATAGTACGCTCATAATGAAAAAAAATTTGATTGCATTTTGGGCACAAAAAAACACTTGATTACCTATGTCATCTATCCATCAACTCCACATTTTGAAGCACAAAAAAGTGTGCCATGTTTCAAAAACTTGCATTCATCAAATGTGGATACCCATTTCCTTCAAACACTTCATCAAATATTATCTGGTTTTCTTTTTCATCCCACATCTTACACTGAGTGGTGGTAAAATCTTGCAAATACTTGGTGCAAAACCCCAATGCTTCTTCAAATGCATAGCCTTTTACCATGCTTCCTTTAGGTCTTGCTTTATTTTGGACATATCCCTTCAATGTTTTCAAGTAACTTTCAATAGGGTACATTGATCTCATGTGGACTAGACCACAAATTTCCAATTCCTCCACTAAATGAACTAACATATGCGTCATGATGTCAAAGAATGAAGGTGGGAATTCTTGCTTGAGTAATACTAATGTCATTGCCACCTCTTTCTTTAGCTCTCCAATTGTGTTGGGTCCATAATCTTGGCACAAACGTTTTAAAAAACATGACAAAAATGTATTATGGCCATCCTACATCCTTTCACAATAAGGTGATGCATGCATAATCGCAAAATCTCTTGCATCATAACATGATAATCATGAGATTTCATTCCTTTCATTTCCCCATCCATGTGTACTCTTTTCTTCAAAGAAGAACATAGATTGTAGTTGATTTCGAGTTCTTAATTATTCTTTTCCTCATTACACATAAGAAGTTGTAGGTTTAATGAAACCACTTGTTGCAATAACTTGGAACCAAAGATGAAATCGTATGTCACATTCTATCAAAAATTTTCAAACTATTGGTGTGTTTTTGTGCCAAATATAATTTTCAAAACATTTTCACACAAGTTTTTCTCATAGTGCATCTCATCCAATGTGTTGTGGATTAACAATTCCTACAAGTTCATAAATGCAACCATTTTAGATGACGAACTAATGTTATTTCCTTCAACCAACAATGCAAATATAAATTAAGCATTTCTATTATTGATTACAAGCACTTTTAGAACTATCATGGGTGAAAGCACATTATGCGGGGGGCATTTTGGGCACTTTCACAACATTTATGTAATGTATATTTCTGCAAAATGTGTTGCATTTAATTTTGGGTTTCACTTTTGATGTTTGGGCTTGATATTTTGATTTTCACAAACTTAATGATATCTAATATTAATTGATTAAATTAAAAAAAATTTAAAGATTCAATTCAAGAAATAATGGATATAAGGTGCAAATGGGATAACATGACCAAAAAGCCTACTTTTTTATTGCTTTTGTGATTGCTTTTTGGGACATTATTAAAAAATATTCTTGGAATATTATTCAAAAATCTTTTAAATTAAAAAAAAGTCTTCATATTATTTTATTAACGTTTATGTTAAACTTTTGGTAAAAAATGTCATTTTCAAAAAATTCAAATCCATTTACAAGTTCTTTTACTATTTAAAAGAAAACATTACAATGCTTAATGAGTGTTTTTGTTAATTTTTTATTCATTGGACTAATTTCAAATTAATTCATATGTTCCCATTATACATTAAAAATATAATTATATAAACAAATATTATAATTTCAACATCAAAACAAATTACAACTTTAAAACATGAAAAAATCAAGGAAGTGTTACACTTGCTATGGTATGTGTTATGGTGACTGCATTGTACATTTATGGTATATGCAGTATAATAAGGCTTGTTTTGAAAGTATAACAATTATAATTGATGTTTTACTTTCATGTACTTGTAACTCAATTTTGCAAAACTTTGACATGTACTTTCTGTACGTGCAATTAAAAAAAAAGTACTTAAATGCATATTAAAACATGTGTTTCTTCAATATTATGTAATTAAGTCAAAAAAATTATAATTGTTGATCATTGACTTAAATAATATTCATGGATTCAATACATTAATGTATATTTTATGGATATTTTTCGAAAAATAACAAGTGTCTCCATTTGGCATACTTTGCCATGCTTATGCCCTTTTGCCATGGAATGCATCATGGTTTGTAGGTCCACCACCATCAATTGTACAACCACAATTGATGAAGGGCTAGTGTGTATGGATATAGTTTCAATTTTTCATATTCTAGTCATAATCTGTCAAAGTTTTAATGTAAAAATATTTTGGAAAATTTGAACAACCAACCAATTTAGAACATACTTTTCATCCATTTTTCTTATATAATTTTTTAATTTTTTAAATTTACAACTTACAATAAACTCAATGAAGTGCTCTATGATTTCAAAACACAATTTAAATAGGTTTTTAATCTATTTTTAATGTTCATGTTGAAAAGAGACTATTTTTTAAATTAAATTTTTCTAGGACTACTTTTTTGGCATATTTTATCATGTTTAGACTCGAAATCAAGTTGGTTGAAATGGTTTTTTAGGTCTAGGAGGAGCAAATGATCCTACATGCATTTGTAAATTAGGCCTAGGAATAAAGGTTGATGCTATAACATTAACTTGCCATCTTGCAAACATGTATGGATTTGGGGTGGGTGGCATTCTTGTAGGATGAACAAACCATACTGCAAGTAATTGTCATGCATTGGGATGAGCATGCCATCTAGGAATTTGTTGCGATGGTTGCACACTAGTTGTGGGAATTAGTGTGGGAAGTGGAGGCATACCCCAACTTGGAGGCATGGTCCAATTAGGTTGCCATTGTCACCATTGCCATGATTGAGTTTATGACTAGTATTCTAGTCATAAAGAACAAAAATGATTAATAGCCTTAAAGTCATTACAAGTGAATTGTTTAAGACAATAAATGATGCATTATAATGATGTGGCAAATTTCATGCATTGATCATAAAGGATGTATGTGAAATCATTAGTGATAGTTTAATCATTGTTTAATTATTTTTATTATTACAAATTAGACCAAAAAACTTGGGGAACATTATTTTTAAAATTTCTAATATTTTTAACTATAAATTTATTATATATAATATAAATAATAATTTTTTTATTTCCATTATTTTTAATCTCATTAATTTTCATCCTATCAATTATTGACACATGTCATCACCTAAACTAGGTTATCTAGGTGGGAACAAAATATTCAATCAATATTCTAATGTTGACCACAATGAATGTCATTTTTGAAATTTGATTGTCATACCCCAAGGATGGAATTCAACTCCTTTACCACCAAGCCACTCCACTTGTGTAAGTAATTTAATTTTTATTCTATTTAGACCATACTTCATTTAAACATTACACAAAACTTCAAATTTAAATTAATTCATAAATTTCTTTCAATAATGTACACAATTATATAGTTTATTTTTGAAAATTGTTAATTTAGTTCAAAAGAAAATTATTTGAATTTTGTAGTTGAATAACATTTCAATGGCCATTTTCTAGAATATTTAAATTCAAACACATGATTTGTAATTGGAAAAAAATTTTGTCTAATATATGAATAAATAAAATATATCTTTCATGTATTAAATCTTCATTTGATTTAGGAAAATAATGTTATAAAATTTTGCTTCCAATATATAATAATTTTATTTGTAACTTTTAATTTAAATATATGAGTCCATATAATTTATCCACATAAAATATTTAGAAATGGATCATAAATCAATTATATATATATAATTTTAAATTTAATTGGAATAATAATAATAATAATATTATTATTATTATTATTATTATTATTATTATTATTATTATTATTAAATATTAAAATACTAACTAATTTTCTGAAATTATAAATTTTATTCATTTTACACATCTAATCTAATATAATTGTGTAATATTTTTTACACGTTTAAAATAATTTTAAAAATTGTATACATATTATATTATTTTTTTAAAAATTTTGATAAAATTTTAATGTACAAATAAATTATATATTTCCACCTCTTACACTTTTATTTTATTTTAAAGTTAAAATATTAAAAAATATTTATAATATAACATACTTTTACCATAAAATTTTATTTCAATGTATAATATTTAATTTCTTCACATTGAATATTTTAAATGGATTATATACCAAGTGTATTTTTAAATTTTTGATAAAGGTTCTTATATTACCTATATGTATAATATTAATCAAAATTAGTTCCTTACATGTTGTATTTCATTATGTCTATTTCTACTCATATTAAATTATTAATAATATTTTTTTAATCTTTGTGAAATAATTCTATGATTATATTGTCTATGTAATGACACATCATTTTGTCATTAATCATGGATGCCATATGGATGAAAACTTACAAGAATGATGTCATCCTTCCTATTACCACATCATTTTCTATTAGTCAAATGCACCATTAATATGTGACTACAACTTTTTCCACATAGGATTTGAAGTAATATCTTATGACTATGGTCAATTATGTAATCATTTAGGACATCTAATCATTGATTTTTTGGTTATAAATGATAAAATTCCTTCTAGTGATGCCAAATTACATTTGGGTTTGGGGCAACATGGCCAAGATGTAAGTGGCAGTTGGGCTTGGGCTCCACAAGGAGCTGTAAAAACAATAGTTATTGGAACTTGAGATTCACTTACAAAAAAACAAAAAATCCATAAAATAACAAAAACCACAATTAAAATAAATACATGAGATTTATGGCGTTGGAGCTTTTATGGAAATTTCAAACATCAAGCTACATATATAGAAAGGAAAATGCTTAATTAATGAAAATGCAAACCTCCTACATCCATGGAACTTGTTGTAACACTTGTAGGTTGCACAGAGGTGGTAGTTTCAGGAATGGATGCCATGGTTTCCATTTGTGCATCCGTATGTTGGAACGCTTGTCTACAAATTGGTCCTTTTATGGTTGTTCCCTTGACACAATTTCTAGACTTGTCCTGGTAAGAGGATTCAAGAGATGGTTCACACAATGGTTTTTTTTATTCAATTGGTGGAACACATGTTGTTCACATTTTCCACCATTTTGGTTGTTGCCACTTTAATTTAATTTGCACCCCAAATCACAAATTAAAAAAAGAAAAAAGGCATTGTAAACTCATGATTCAATTAGGTTTTAAGTCAATTAGTAGGTTATCAACTTTAGAACTAGATTAGGATTAACAATAGGTTAGTGAACGTGTCATTCAAAGTAGAGGATGGAAGACAACATAATCACTATCAGAAAATTGTGTCCATTGCAACTTTTCCGATGTAACTAGAAAATGTTCGATAGAATTAGACTATAATTAAAAAAACGTCCAATAAAACTAGATTAATATTAGATAAACTAGTTGCAATGGACATGATTTTCTCATAATGAATGACCTTTATTGCAAACAAGGGTTGAAACATGAGAATTAAGTTATGAGCGAGAGCATGTGTGAAAGTGTGTGTGTGCAAATACAATCGTGTGAGATAGTATGTGTGTGAAAAGTCCAGTGTGAGAGTGAAGGAAAATGCGATGGATGGATGAAACTCAAATTTTGAATTGCAAGGGTTTAGAATGTTAATGATCATTTCTAGACCTTTTTAGCATTGAGATGGACAACCTAGATTAATTCATCCAAATACATTAACATGTTCAATCCATTACCACCTTTTCAAACCTACATCCAATTCTTATATCCTTACATCCAAATGATAGATTTCATCCAAATATATGTTTTCATCCTTGACCTTATAATATTTCCCCCCCATTTGTAACTAACAAATAATGCCACATGAGTAGACTAGCAAATTGAAATCAATCAGATGGTCTATTCATGTGGCATACCAAATGACGAAAATTACTTAGCTAACTTGCTCATGTGGCATACTAGCTAATTAAAATCAGTCATCTTGCCAACTCACATGGTATTATTGTCAATTAATCAATTCGAAAGTAGTATTGGAAGGTCTAGATTTAGTTAAAATCGTGATCGAATTATCCACAAATTATTAAATATTTAATAAAAGCTCTTTAATTAAATTAATATTTTTCAAGTAAAAACCTACACTACATTTTACAACAAAGAAATGTTTGAAAACCAATGTTCTTTATAATACATTGCAAATTGACAAACAAATTGCAACAAAAAAAACATGGACTGGTGGGACTTTGGCATAGACAAACATTGAAGCAAGCTTAACAAGCACATTTGTACAAGAGGTTTTTTCATCTAAGTTAAAGAAATGTGAAAAGAGAATACTTGTTGATCATATGTTGGACCAAGAAGCTCTTGAAGCTTTGCTTGGTTTTTTGCAATATTTTATTGTCATAAAGCTTCATATTCTTCTCGAGGGGTGACAATAGGTTACACTCGTTCTTCATTTGCTTCTGCAAGCTTGACGAGGCTCTATAGTAGTTGCATTATCTCCCTATCAATTTAGATTGCATGCGACATTGCACAACGTATGCAACAACCTTCTTCCCACATCACAATATTTTCCCACCCTCCATCTTGAACTTGTAAAAAAAATTGATTTTGCCACTTTAAAGGAACATTGCTTCCCTTGCAATTCTCACTACACTGACAAGAACAATCCTCCATATCTATTGTCATTTTCTTCTAAGGTTTGTAACATAATTTAGTTTGCAACTTCTTCCGTTGTGTGCACTAGTGGGCCCCTTGTTCTTCAACTTCTACCACATTCATAGAGTAGAACCTTAATGAGTAGAGCTTAGAAACTCAATTGACCTAGCTCCCAAATGATTCATGGGCCATATAGTATTAATGGCTACAAGTTACAAGCAAGTGTTATTTCATTATATCATTATTATGGCTACAATCATAAGAGTTAAGGACTCCATGGATTATTGTGATGCCATGGTCATTCAATGCAATCTTCTTTTTTTTAATAATTATTTTTCAAGTTTTTTTCACACAATTTGAGTAAAACAAAAATTTGTAGCCTATTCCCATAATTATGGCTATAATTATAGGAATTAAATACTCCATGGATTATTGTGATGCCATGTTCATTCAATGTAATACTATTTTCTTTTGTAATTTTTTTTTCAAGTTTTTTTCATGCAGTCTAAGCAAAACTAATATTTGTAGCCTATTCCCATAATTATGGCTACAATTATAGGAGTTAAGCACTCCATGGATTATTGTAATGCCATGGTCATCCAATGCATTGGTTTTTGTTTTTATAACTTTTTTTCATGCAGTTCGAACATAACTAAAATTTGTATTTTAATTCAATAATTGCTGCAATACAACTCGATGCCATGTCATGATGTAATATTATTCCAAATATTTTCTCGTAGCTTGTGACCACTAAGGGATGAAGGCATGCACTACTTTGAATCCATGTGTTTAGTTTACAACATTCCTACAATAGTGGAGCATTGTGCGTGCATGTTTGATCTCCATGGCCATGATAGGCATTTACATGAGGTAGAAGAATTGATCAAGGAAATGCACTACGAACCAAATGCTTATGTATGGATGGCATTGCTTAGTGGTTGCAAAGTTTATGGTAGTGTGGAAATGGTTGACCAATTGCAAAACAAGTTTGAATTGGACCATGGCAATTCAATTGGCCCTGTGATGTTATCAAACACATCTATGTTGGACATTAGCAAAGTGGATATCAGTGAAATGTGTTCAATAACAAAGATTAGAAAGGGATGTGAAGAAGCATCTAGGGTGGAGTTGTTGATACAAGTGACAAGGGGCATACACTTGAAGTTAAAGACTATAATATTCACAAATTGCTGCAATTTGTGCAAAATTAGTTTTAGACTTCTGAGGCAAATGAATGATGGCGGGGATATGCCATATTTCCTTACATGATGTAAAGGCAAAAGAGAAGGTTGTTTGATTGTGTCATCATACTGAGAAGGTGGCCAATACATTTGGGCTTTTTGGCACACCTCCTATAACACCTTTCCAGATTTTCAAAAATTTGCATGTATGTGGTGATTGCTATTCAAACACCAAGTCCAGTGCAAAGATAGTCGAACAACCATTGCAATAAGGGTTACCCATTACTTTCATCACTTTTAGGATGGCCTATGTTCTTGCAGGGATAATTGGCGACTACCATTTTTTGTTTTTTTAATAACATTAAATTAGGTAAGAGTTCTTAACATACCCATGTTAGACAATGAAATGTCATTTGAGAGGACTTGCTTGATTAACGAAATCCATTTTTGCAATGGCTATTCATTATTATTTAGACCATTCAAGAAATTTGAAAGGAATATTAACTGTGAAACTCTTGAGTTTGTAAGTAATGCATTTGGAATTTGGAATTTATTAAACATTCATCATACTCAAAGCATCAATTAAAGTAGGTTGGTAATGTTATGTTTGGAGGCACATTCAAAGAACATTTGGGTGGTGAGATCTTGATAGATTTTCTTCAATTTTCATGTCACAATAACAAAAACTTGTTGGGTATGCTACAATACTTGAAGTGACAAATCTGTTTGTGAACTCATTTTTTGATTGATTTCCTTTTGTTTGGCAATCTTATGTGATCTTATGTGCTGCACATCCATGCAATTATCTCAAAGGTTAATGTATGTGGGTCTTTTTATGCCTTTGGTTTATAAGTTTTTTCATTAGCTAAAATGAGATGAAATTGTTTTGCAATATTTGTGGGGAGTTTTTGTGCTTTATAAAATCTTAGTTGATGTTTATTGCCATGTATAATGAAATTTAATGCAACAAATTTTTGGAATGGTTGCAAATTGTACGAAGCCCAACTAATTTAAATGCCAAAAAATATTGACCTTCAAGTTTTATATGAAGCTTAAGAGTTTGAAGCAACCAAACAAAGCTTAACAAGTTATGAATGCCCTTCCAAAACTTGTCGTAGTGGGCTGGTTCAAAATCAATACATAATCAAAAAACACTTGCATCAACATGGACAAGACCCATCACTACTACTAAAATGGGGTGTAGTTCATTAACCTAAATCATTATGGTATCTTAAAGTGAAATAAATTCATTACATTTTAATGATTTCAACTTGGTTAAAGTTATTTCATTATAATATTAGTATGTAAACATTGTGTTTCACTACTAGTTGACATAAGTCAATATTATAATTTATTGTAGTAAATAGGTTTTATTTCTATGTTTTAAATATCCTATATATGTTACTTTATGATATCCTAAGTATAATAACTTAAAATAATCTAAAATAAAATATAATGATTTAAGGTAAAATAGCCTAGAATAGCCAATAATAGTCTATGAAAAATAATTTAAAACAACTTATAATATAATAACTACCAATAGCCTATGATAATATAACCTAGGATAACTACCAATAGCCACCAATAAAATAACCATTAATAACCACTAATAGCCCCAATAAAAGAACAACCAATAGCCACCAATAGCCATATATTAGAATTGCTTAAAATTACAAAAAATAATCTAGGGTGAAATAATTTACAATAAACAAAAGTAATTTAAGGTGAAATAACTTATAATAGCCTAGAATTGCCAATAATAACATAAGGTAAAACAATATTAGATAAGCAAAAGTAACCAACAATAGCCTCACATAGTCGAAAATAGCCTAAAATGAAATAACTTATAATAGCAAAAAATAACATATAATAGCTACAAGTAACCTAAAGTGAAATAATTTATAATAACCAAAATAAAATAAAATAAGAAAAAAAAAATTATAATAGCTAAAAATAACCTAAGGTGAAATAACCTAAAATAACCAAAAGTAACATAAAATAATCAAAAGTAATTGAAAATAATCATAAATAACCATAAATAATGTAGGATGAAATAATTTAGATTAACGAAAAGTAGCCCTATAATAGCTAAAAGAAGCCTAACATAGGTAATATTATTGTATTAGCAAAAAAATTATCCATTTATTAAAAAAACATTTCCCCACAAAAATGGTCATTAAAATGTTATTGAATAGTGATATTCAAAAGAAAAATTATTCAAAAGATTTTACACTTTCAAAAGGAAATAAATGTAATTATGTACATTATTGAAATTTTTTTAAAAAGTAAACTCGAATCATTTCATTTGGATAAAATCTCAATCAAATATGAAATTTCAAAGTTTATGTTTTTTTAATGTTTAAAATGAAGTATTTGATAATGCAATGTAACATATTATCATAACAAGTGGGGTGATTTGATGGTAGGGGTGTTTGTTCCCTGTTAAAGGTCAAAGGATCAAACCTCACAAATGGTTTGTATGTGGTCAACAATGATAAATTGATTGAATATTCTCCTATCTAGTTCTTTATAATAAGTGTTTAGGTTGATTATGTGGTTTACGTACCTAGGTTAAGTTTTTAGCCTAGCTTAGGTAATGACACATTTTAATAATTCATAGGCTAAAAATCATGAAATTATCAATAATATTATATATTAATAATTTTAATTTAATTGGTTTCCATGCTGTTTAGTTAATTAACTAACAAATGAATGGCTTGATAAATTTGCATTTCACTTCAGAATAACCTTGTTTCACTAGATACTAATGAATCAATTTATTGTCCATAGCAACTAGTCCCTATTCACTAGAAGGTTGACCGGTTTCACCATGGTAAAAATGTCCAAATTCATTCAAAATCTAGTGAAACTTAAAGTGAACTAAGATGCATTTTGGTGTAGTGCATATTTCCAATGGCTCATGGTGATACATTTGGCCCAAACTTTGAATATTTGTAGATTTATTAATATATTGTTTGACCTTTATTTTTTATTCAAACCTTTTTGAAAAAAGTGCATTCATCCCATTACTTAATATTAATATTAACCATTGTTTAGGTTGATAAAAAAAAAAGTTAGTCAACTAGGACCAAATAGTGTCAAGTTGTATGTGAACACTATTTTGACATTTGAACCATAATTTCTTTAACAACTAGAATAAACCAAATGAAACCATGTTGAATCATTTGTCATGGATTGGAATTCCATATATGAACTTGTTGCACAATATAATTAACACCATGGATTTGTAATGTTTTCTAAATTGTTTATTTTTTGCTTGAATTTGGAATGTTGTAGAAAGTGGTATGGCTATGATTACATATAATATTTAAAACTAATGAGTTGTTTTCGTTGGTTTTCAATAGGCACCAATAAGCAGAAATGCACATGATAGTGATGTTGATTATATGGATGGTGGAACTAGGAGTTTGACCAAAACACATGTTCAAGTTGATCCACCTACACTTGATGCACAAGTGCAAATCTAGAGGCTTGTTACTGAAGCCCTTGCCAGGTTTGATGGATTGACACATGTATGTGGCAATGAATCTACACCTAAATGACATAAAGCATAGGGATACATCAAGGAATGAGGTTGTCATGGATGCATTATTTACAAAAGAAGCAACCCCACATTATGAAGGGTGTTCTTCAAGCATGTTATTGGATGTTGTTGTTATTGAATTTGAGCACAATGCATGGTGTATCAAACAATTTCATGGATGAACTTTTTTCACTATATATTGCAAAAAGAATTATTGCCAAAAGACAACAAGATGCTAGCCATAGGTTATGAGGCCCATAAGATCATTAAATCTTTTGGTTTAATTTATGAGTCCATACATGCATGTTCAAATGGATGTGTCTTGTTTTGAGACAATTATAAATAGGCTCAGGTGTGTCTAAAATGTAACACTAATAGGTTTATGTAGGGGTCAACTATTGTTCCACAAAAAATGCTCCGACATTTCCTTTTAATTCCATGGTTAATTCAGATGTATAGATGTAAATTACTTGTAGAATTGTCGACATGGCACAAGGATGGTGTTAACTTAGATGGCATGATTTGGAATGTCCCAGATTTTATGGCTTGGAAACCATTAAAAAAAAATGGCCTGAGTTTGCTAATGATATACAAAACATTAAGTTAGGGTTGGCACTTGATGGGGTAAACCCCTTTGGGGACCTTAGTTCATGCCATTCTACATGGCCAATGGTTTTGTTAAACTACAATTTACCTCCATGGTTGGTAACAAAGAGGTACTTTTTGATGTTGGCCTTGATCATCCCTAGCAAGGAGTCTTGCACAAGTAATAATGTAGATATGTATTTGCAACTTGTGATTAATGAACTACAACTATTATGGAAAGCTGTGGTTGCATTTGATGCATACTTGGGTGCAAAATGCAACCTGAAAGCAATGTGTATGTGGAGCATACATGACTTTCTAGCATACAATTTGTTTGTAGGAGGGTGTTGGCAAACTATGGTTCACACAATTTGTGGCAAATTTGGAACTACATATAGTATCAAACGTAGCAACAAATAGGATTTCACACACTTTGAATAATTTTAAAGATCGCATACAAATGATTTAGGTTTCAAAATTAAAAGAAGTACCAAGAATTATGAATATGAAATTGAAACATAATTGTACATTTGTGTAAATGTACACTAATAATGTAATAAAGGTTTTTTTAAAACCCTTATTTGATAGCAGTTTTCAATTTTTGAAAAATTCAAAACTTCATCTTACTTTTGTCAAATGATTCAAAAAATACTTAGCCCAAGTAAATCTCAAAGGAAGAACATTTTCCAACCTAAAAAAATCATAATCATTAACATTTTCATACCATAATGTATTAATGAACATTTAAAAATCATTTGATTTAAATTCCACGACCGTAAGAAAAATTGAAAACTTTAATGAGAAAGATTGTTTTTTATGGTTTCTTTTATGTATGTGTAAAATTTCATGGAAAATTCATTATTAAATGTATTACTTCTTAATCATTTTGTTGGAATTGTTGAAATGTGACAAGGTTTTCAAAATCCAAATAATATTTTGTTGGACTATTATATCATTCATATGTGCATTGATTTCACAACATAATGTTAGATAGGGATATGAACCATCATCTCTTACAAAATTTTGGTGAAAATTATTTTCCAAATGTCCACCATGATGCATGAAACTTGGATAAGTATTGAAAATTGTCAAATTGTGATAGTTTTTTGTGTAGATTGTAGCTTGCTAACACCCAAGATGTGTGACAAAAGGACGAGTGGGTTGCCCATCTTGTGGTGTAGCTACATAGTCTAAGAGTTCAAAGAAATTGAAGAAGATAGTTTATTGTGGGACACATAGGTACTTGCCATGAAGCCATCCATATAGATTGGCTAAAATGGCATTCAAAAATAATGTCCTTTGAAACAAGAAAAAAAAAAGGGCCTATTTGAATTCATTTCCAACAACTGTACTATGAGGGTGAAAACACACTATGGGGCATCAAAAATGTTGTCACATTGTATAGTTTTTCAGGGGTGTCCATGTTTGAACTTCAACCATGGTAATTTTCAAGCATATTTTCCCAAAATTTTTGCAAATATGGTAGACCATAACACAAAAAATTCAATTGAAAAGAAAATTCTTTTTTCTAACTTATATTGTGTGAATCCAAAGTATATTTATGGCAAAAAAAAATGTCATTATGTATTACAAAACGCAAATATACTCAAAAAATGATTAAAATTATTTTTAGTCTTTATGAAATTTATATTATTTATTAAACATTGTGATTCCATATGATTGGAATAAGTTTTTGAGCCATGTGAAAAATTGATAATTATCATATCACAATTGGGTGTTTTTGGGGGCAATGACCATAAGTATGTGGTAAATTAACATTCGACAAACTATCATTTTCAAATGGAAGATGACAAGATATGTGAAATGGTCATTTTTTCAATTTTCATTTCAAACATTTTTGGTTGATTAATTCAAACCCAAACTTGGTGCATCCAAAATAAAACAATTGTAAGAAAGAGCTTAACTTAGAGCAAATCACCCCACAACCCCTCAATTTCAAAATCCAATGAGGAAAATAACACAACTTGGTGTTGCCTCAATTGGGGCTATTTTTGCCCAATATAATAATGGCATTTTGTCATCAAGGATTTGTCAGCTTACTAGTGAACAAAGAGTTCAACATTGGGCACTAAATAAGGTACTGAAAAGGCTACGCATCAAACTCACACCTAAGGGACAAATTCCTACACCCATTGTGCATTGTGATGCATCTAGGATACCACATGGTGGTGGTAGGACTACTTGGTTATCAACTCTTAAAGGCTATGCCCTAAAGCTGAGTCCCGCTATTGATGATATTCAAAGGTAGCCAATTGATGAAATGGAAACAATTAAGGATGCTTGGACCAACAATTTGATTACCTAAATTATCCTTTAGCTTATAAGTTTGTCAAGGACTAGGTTGCAATTGTTTTGAAAAGTAGGTGTGGGTGGCTAAAGAAGAAGATTAAGAAGGGTGAAGATTGACCTTGGAACTATTCAAAGGTGCATTGGAATCAATTGAAAGAGGAATTAACACAAGAGGAGACAATGGAAAGGGCAAATTAGATGAAAAAAATTTGAGCAATGCAAAAGAATGCAAGCCATGGATGAAGTGGAGAAATTGGAGTTGAAGAACAAATGGTAAGTAAAAATTGAAAAGAAAATCCATTTCTAATGCCATTCCACTTCCATGCATTTCATTTGACTTAAACTTGTGGGATTTGATTAGAATATAGGAAGAGGAATTGGGTAGAACCCCCACATTATTGGAGATCCAAAAGGAATGTGAGAGGGTCAAAGGCGTAAAATGCAAAACAACATAGATGGAGGACCATGAGGTTTCTCTCTCTCCTAAATTGATTTTGTTAAAATCTAGTAATAATGTTAGATTGCATAGATTTTTGTATTATAATTTTTTTTCCTTTTCTTATAGCATTGTTTTGAAATTAATTAACAATGTTAACTTTTGATTTTGATTGCCAAATTGATCAATTATGTTCAAGGTTTGCAACAATGAGGTATCCATTCATTCGTGTTTTGTATGAAGATATTAGACATGTGGCACTTGTCCTCCTATTGCAATTTCTTGTCTTTTCATTTACATGAATATGCTAGGTTTCCATGGAATGTCTTGTGTGAAATTAGATTAGTGTATGTATTGTGTTATTGTAGATTATTGACACTAGTGTCAAATTCTCATTGCTATTGTTTGCCTTCCACCAAAGAAATCAAGTTTGGCTCCATAATGGATTCATAAAGTTTTCAATGCATTGTGTTTAAATGGGTGGTTTGAATTACATGGAGATATGATAAATTTGGATGGGAAATCAAAGAGCAATGGACAAGGACACATATATGAACTAGAGGTTCATTTTGAATCAATGATGGCCACCAATGAAGAGTTACGCAAGACAAACGATGATTTGGAAACCACCACAAATGAGCTAAAAATTACCATGGATGTTCTAGTAAAAGGCTAGGAATGTATGTCAACCATGATGGAGGAACTTCTTGGGTATATGAAAAAGTCAACTAGCATGCAAGTAGGAGGCTCTAACTTAAAAGCCATGAAGGACACCAACATTCTGCAAATAGGAATAAAGGGGAGTATGGGAGTGGTAAGTTTCAAGTTTAATCTTGATTATAATCTTAATCAAGGTACATGTAACTACTTTAATTACATAATTCCATAATTTGTGGGAGATGTCCAATCATTTTAACGTTATAATTTGTAGAAGACACTTGAATATTAGATTTCAATGGTATTTTTTGGGGGAGCTGTAGCACTTGGAATTTTATAAGTTAATGATTTGTAATTACAAGTGACAAATAAATCAATGGGCTGATGGGCTGATGGTCATGAATTGGATGAATGGGAATTGGGGGGGGGGGGGGGGGGGATACACATCCCCGCAGAGGGGAGAAAAGAGTTAAATGAGGAGAA
>Ga0116231_10006178_pt1 | contig 23066 bp, 12 predicted proteins | sample S1TSphgellanicum_2_FD_89695 | JGI IMG/M metagenome (GOLD analysis project Ga0116231, IMG submission 89695) | Host-associated microbial communities from peat moss isolated from Minnesota, USA - S1T2_Fd - Sphagnum magellanicum MG | ecosystem: Host-associated > Plants > Peat moss > Unclassified...
AACCCCCAAAAACCCCCCCCCCCCCCCCCCCCCCCGGCACCAAATCCACCTAACTTACAAATTTGAGAGAAAAAATAAACAAACTCCGGCGGCGAGAACTTCCAAGAAGACCTAAAATATGTTGGCGCCGCCGCATCAGCAAGTTCGAGAAGAAATCTCGTCTTCCATAAAATCAGATTAGTGGAACAATTTTTTTGTGAAGGATCGGCCAAATGTTGTTGTAAACTTCAAGAGTGGAGTGCGAAGAAGGAGAATTTTGATGATAATGTCAAATATGGAAGCTTGTTGCACTTGACGCAAGAGTGTTTAACCTCACGGTTCTTTTGAATGTATTGTCTTGTACGTGTCTTGTGCACAAGACAAGATATGAGTTTGTCTTGTGTATGTGCCTGGTAGGGACACAGAAAGGACAAGATGTGGTTGTTTTCTTGATGGCTATATCGTTTAGAGCTATAATTCCTGCTTGTAAAGAGCTAGGTCTATTTGTATTTCTTACTTGGGATCTTGATCTATGAGCTTGTTTTCTCCTCTCTAGTGGGCTGGATTGACATGATGATGGAAACAAACTGACGTACTTCCTGATGCATAAAATCATCAAAATGTCTTCAAAGTTTTCTGATCACTCAGGCCAGTGTGTGCGCGTGCATCTCTCTATCTCTCTCTCCCAAATTGGTGTTTCTGATGTTTGCTAAGGCTTATAGACGGTCGAGTACCAGCCCAAGATCTACGGATGGACACTCAACATAAGAACTGTAAGCAAGAGCAACCAGTTCAGCTTCACATTTTTTCCAAAGTCTCAAATCCTTGACAGACTGATTAGAAAAATGTGTGTTGTACAGGGATCATGATCTTGAACTTCTTTTACTTGTGTTGTCTTCGAAACTTCCTTCTTCCATCTTCAATCCATCAACATCCTGTCTTGTTAATGTTCCTCATCCTTGGATAATGTGGGCATTCCTCCACCTGCTGTATGGATGGAGTGAAGAGATTTAACTATGTTTCCTGACTAATATTTTCATGCAGGATTTAGGGTTTGTGGTCTGGTACTTTCAGATGGTCTATATTGGCAGATTGATCATTTCAACCATGGTTGCCATACTGTCCTTTGTCTTTCTATGAACGTATGTTTTGTGTTTGTAAATGGTCAAATGTGAGTTTGTATTTTCTTTTCTGCTTGCAATCTTTGCTGTCTTTCTTTCTTGACAAGGCCTGGCTTGCTATGGTCCTGATGATTCAGATTGTTCTGTGTTAGGCTGGTTTGATGCATTTCATCTCTTCTGGCTTTCTTATTCATGAGTTGTAGTTTGCTTGGTTTTGCTATCATCAATCCAACACATACAAATGTCCTGGTTTGATCAAGTATGTGCAATCCTATGGGAAACTTGCTAGCATTGTAATGAATCCTGCTCTGATTCTATTTCTTGGGAGTGCTGGTTGTTGGTGTTGGAGAAAAGTCTATGGTTTGACTTCAACATTGAGGGTGCTTGCTAAAAGGGCAGGTCTTAGGGAAATAAATATGGGGATCAGTTGGTCATCAAATTCTGATCTCGAGCGGGAATTTGCATCCTGGAGGCAGTCTGTGGTGTAAAGCTCATAGAGCTTTGATCCTTGAGCAAATGGATGGTACATTGTAGAACACAATAGGCAGTGGAACAAGATGGTTTTGAGGATTCTGGGCTCCAGAAAATTGTCCCATTTTCTGTAAGTAAGCAAGGAGGGATTGAGGTTTGTGACAGGATGGAGATTGATAAAAACTTCAAGAAATTGTAAGCTCTTCTGTCCTGTTGCTTGATATATGCTTGCCATATGTTTTCAGTTTGACTTGCTTAGTGATTGTTAGGTTTGTCATTACCAATTTGAATTTGTGAGTCAATAGGATGCAAGCATGTCTGATCACTTTTTTAAATCTTCAAATGATTATGATGTTATGATGATTTGCAGGGTTTTGGGTTAGGCATAAGGGGTAAGCATGGTTATGTTCAAATGTTGTGCTGGGTTCCAGATGTTCCATGATAGTATATGGAATATGCACTCTATAGCCCCCTGTTTGCTGAAGTTGTGGCATTTAGGGAAGAATTGAGAGGGTAAAAATGGTGCTATATCAAGATAGGAGCTTGGTCTAAAGCCTCACTGCACCTACTCCATTAAAGTAGTTGTGGACTCATCTGCTGAACATTTAACTCTAGAGGACTTCACAATCATTTAGTTGTCTGTTGGATCATGTCCATTACCTTGCCAAAACAAGGTTTGGGAACTAACATTGGTTAGTGAAGCAGGGGTAATCATAATGTTGCGATACAAAGACTGAACATTGCATAATTTTATGCCTAAAGGAAGACTTTTCCATTAGCATTAGTTCCAAGGCTTGGTCTTTTTTCTTTGGCTACAGGTATGGTTGTGTTACATATGGGCAATGGTCTATACTAATGTGCTATGTAAATGGCCACAACAAAACAACTTTTCTGTTTGGAGGTGGGGTAAAATGTATGTTCTATTACATTGGATTCCAGAGATTCCAAAGTTCTTCCTCAAAATGGTACAAGTCGTCTATTATATGGAAGATTAATTTGAGAAATTATAGCATACTGGTTTTTATTTTTCCAGATACGTATATTAACTTATTTCTAAAAAAAAGGCTTTTGATATTGTGATTTTTTAAGGAATGATGACCAATGAAACAAATGAAGTTTAACATGAAATTCAATTTCATCTGGTGATAATGGAAGAAGTTTTTGGGTAGGTAAGTCAACCACCAAACATATAGTGGTGCAAAAGACCTTAATCCTTGTTCATGGTTCAGATGAAGAAATGTTGTAGCCTGCCATTGGGTACATTGAATGCTGTTTAAATTGCCCAAATCTCATCAAAGATAAAAGTAATCCCCCCCAGGACCCAATGAGGAGGATTTTTTCACTTGTAACCCTTTTAAACAAGTTGCATCCCATTTACCAAGCAGGTTGCACCCTAATATTTGACAAGAAAAATCCAATGCATGTTCAAAATTGGACCATTTGATAAATGTTATATCACATCATTTAACAATATATCAATAACCAGCTTGCTCCTAATCAAATGAGATGTTTGATAAGGGGACATTGAAAGCCAAGATTGAATGAAGAGTTAACAATTTTGCCATCAAGTTTCATTGTTTTGGTAGCAATTGTGCATCCACCAGCTCCAATGGTTAAAGATTGTGTTTGCAATTGTTGGTCATACTCCTTATGACTGTGATCCTTTTTGCTTTGGTTTGTAAATACTTTTAATGTTCCTTTTGGCCTTCATTCCTAGCTAGTATGCATATTTGTTTTTGTTTTAGTTCTTACTTCCTACTCATGTCTTTACATCTTGGTTTTGAAGTGTTCATGCTTTTTTTGTTCTTGATTTATACTTGTTATTCATGTTTTTCATTTTGGTTTTAAATTCATATTCATGCTCTTTTTATTTTTGGTTCAGTTGTACATTCTCCTTTTGTTGTTGGTTATTCATGCTTGTGTTGATCTTGCATAATTTTAATTTAAACTCTATTACATTAACTTGTATGCCTATTTACAAATTGCAATGTGATTGTTCCTTTGTTGTTTGCAAACTAGGAATCCATAGATTTAGCTTTTGCATGTTTTTCATTTGACCTTCGAATTGCTCACCCAACAATATTGTGTGAATCAACATTTACTTTGCTCCTCCTTTTCCTTTTTTTTTGTTTTATTAAAATTTTAATTTTTTTTTGCCTAATTTTTAGATATTCATCCAAAGTGACCACATGTGATTGGTTATAATTAATTAATAGCTCCTTGCCCTTGAATTTTTTTTTTTGGAATGTGATGAGGTAGGAACAACAAGTTGGTGTATTTAAGTGCATCTTGAGTTTTTATTGTTACAATTCATCGCTATTCCTCTTATTCGAAACTTGGGCTTTAGTCAAACTTGATCCTTACTTGCTCCAATTCTTCCTCCCCTTTAAGTAGGGCTTTTGTACATGTCAACATAATAGGAATGTTTTAATTGACCTTGATATTCAAAATTTTGTAATCTCATATGTTATTATTATTTTCAAAAGCTTGCTATTGTGTAAATTGTTAGAATGTATTTTTAAGTCCACAAGGTTGCAACTCTTAGAAACCTCCTTCTTTTTTAACTTGATGCCCCATAGTTTGGAACTATTGACTTTTGTATCCAATAATAAAACAATTTGTGAATTTGTTGATTACAAGTCCTTTATACTTTTACATTGACCTTGACATTATAATTTAGTTCTAATTCCTTTATAACTTTGACCTTGGCCTTGAAATCAAAATCTAGTTCTAGTTCCCCTTTAATTTTTTGTCAACCTTGATTAAGATTTTTTGATGTTTTACATTTGTTTTCTAAACTACTACACTTGGAATTAAAATCTTTGAAACAACTTGGTGCTCATCTATCAACTTTTATACTATAGACATGCTATAAAACTTCAAATTATGAATTGGAAAAGGAGATATGATTATGTTTCACATTGCACTTGTGAATGCTTACCATCTATTTTTGGAAGGAATTAAGTGTTCCTTGTGTGCTCACCTTACAACCCCTTGAGATTTTTGGACCTCCTCATTGTTTCTTCAACCCCTCCAAAAGTAAAATAAATCCCTTCGGGTGTTTGTTCCCCCATCATTTTTCACACATCATCAAATTTTAAATGGCCATATGTAAATATACCACAAAACAACTAATGAACACAAGGATAGCCAATTTTTTTCAAAATCACATAAACTTACACCAAAAATTGGACAAGAAAAACCATTTTGGCCACCTTCACTTGAAATATCAAGTGATTGTTTTTGAATCTAGGCATTTGCTTTTGGGCATTTGGGTGCATGGTGTTTAATTATTCAGCATTTGATGGTTAGCCCTACCCTATACTAATGGGGTGTTTGGTGATAGGCTTGCGAATAATGCTGGGTGTTTCTACCCTACACTTCATGGCCATTTACAACTTCTAAGTAAAACAACATTAAGGGTCTTAATGGGTGTAGTTATAATAATATGTACCACAAAGGGGTGTAGACAATGCTTAAATATTGTACCCTTGCATGTTTGAAAAATCATCACACAAACAAAATAATTTTGATTGTCAATTTTTCTTTTGGAGTAGGTTCCATTACTTATAAAGTTTTAATGATTAAAATTTCATGCAAATTAAATTCTTTTGAAGAATATTTTTCATGTTTAAAATACCAAGAAACTTAGTGTAAACAATTTTTTTTTTCATATGTCCTCTTTTCAAATCAAATTGCACCATTGGCTTTGAAATTTTGGGAGGATCATAATGTTGATAAGTTAAAAAACATTAGGAGTTGAAATTAGTCAAATTCAAATATACACTCACAATTGGTACTTTGGGTTCAAACTTGTTTTTAATGTTGAAAATTAAGGATTTTGAACGTGTTTGTTTTAAAAGAGTTATTTATTGTTTATGTTCTACAACATGGGTGCATATTTAACATGATACGAGTCAATCCACATGTGGCAAGAAAATTCTATCAAGATATAGTTGTAACTAAAATCCATTCATATTAGAACAATGTCCCTTTTTAAATTTCAACACATAAATTGTTGTAACTACTATCATAAAACATTTACCCCTTTCATTTATAGAAGATGTATTTTATCATGTCTTAATGGATTGGAGTACTATTTGTGGCATTGGATGGAGGGCTATAACATCTTTTTGATCTCCAAAGGCAACATAGGATTGTGTTATGGATTCATGTTTCTTTAACAAAATTAGTGTTTGGTGATTGGCCTAGTTACTGAAGTGAGAATTCTGATCAAAGGATACATGATAAAATATAGTCCTACTAATAACACTCAATATTGTTCCTTCTATTAATTAATTCATGGGTGCCCTTGCAGTTTTATTTTCTTGTTTTTTTAAGGAGCCACATTGATAGGCATTGGGAACATAATGGGAAATAAACAATTATAAAATAAATCTCTCTCACTACCCCCAACACCAAAATAAAAAGAAAATAATCCCCTCCCATTGCATGCTAAACCTTTTGATTGGTTGCATGAAAATGTTATTTTCCAAAATTATTGGTCACCATATTAAACTTGGTCTAATATCCCTTCCTAAGATTGTGGGTACCTATTAGGCTATATTGGTTAGGTACTTATTATGATAAATATTAGTTAGTCGTAACATGTGCCCCAAATTTATTTTATTTTATTTGTAATGGGCCTTGTTGATAGGCCCAACACAAAAAATTCCAAGACTTTGTATTCTCCCCTAAAAAAAATTTTACTTTCAAAATTAAATTCTAAATCTAAGTTTTCCCTGTATGCCCCACCTATATAGGTTACAAGATCACACTTTTCAACCACTGATGTGGGATAAAAGTGAAATGGTGTTGGGAACATCTTGAGAACTTGGGGAACAAGTTGCAAATATAGTGGGAACACATTATGAACAACAAAAACCCAAGACCCCCCCCCCACCTTCCCCAAAAGAAAAAAACCAATATGGGATAAAAGTGAGGTGCTATTGGGAACATATTGGGAACTTGAAAAATTACATTGGAGATTCATTGGGAACATAATGGGAACACATTGTGGACAAAAATCCAAAAAGTCCAAGGCCCCCCTCACCTTCCTGTCAAGAAACAATGGAATAAAACTAAGGTGCTATTGGGAGCACCTTGGGAACTTGAAAAACACATTGGGAATTCAATGGGATCATGTGGGAACACATTGTGAACAATGAATATCCAAGACCTCCAATCTTCCCCCAAAAAAATCGATATGGGATAAAAATTATGTGCCATTAGGAACATCTTGGGAACTTGGGAAACATGTTGAGGATTCATTGGGAACATAGTGGGAACACATTGTGAATAGCAAAAATAGCAAAAATTCAAGATCTCCTCTGTTTTAAATTCTTCAAAAAAAACTGTGAACTCTTAAGTGCATATTGCATCATCTCATTGGTTGAACACAATTTCTATTTCTAATATACACTCAAACCCCTATAGCTAAGAATGACCCTTTTGGAAAGGAGAAAAAATTAAACATTCAATCCTCCCCTTCTCCTCTCCCTAAGTTTCCATCTTATAATCTTATATTTCACTCCATCCAATTTTTAAAAGGACTAAACTTATCCATTAAGCCTACTTTTGATTCTCCAACCTTGTACTCGCTCAAAAAGAATTCTCACAATTCACTAAAAGCTCTTTCCTTCCAAATCATCACAAGATTTCCTTTTCATTGCAGGGAGGAATTTGGCACAAAGTGTGCCCAAATTTGAAGTGGAGTTTATTGGGAATTAAATAGTATGAAAACATTTTACATACACAATTGAAGTGATGAGGACTTGGGTTCTATTGCGGCAAATGTTATTCCCGAGGTTTGGAGTCTAGACTCTAGAGGTTGACATTGAATTGAATGCAAATGAGATCCACCCCACATTGGCACCAACTTGAAAATCTCATTGAATGGGTGAAACCGATAACTAAAAACCCATTCAAGTACTAGAGCTTTTTTTCCAAATGAGATGAAACAATGTGAAATGTTATTTCATAAATGTGACCATAAGTGAACCCAACATAACTTTTACTACCCTCAAATCACAATTCAGCCATGGTCTTGCAATTAGGGGTCATATTATTAGGGTGGACCTATAGGCATCTGCTGGGCTGAGACATCTTCCTTAAGGCTCAAGGTGGTGGATGCATGTGGAGGTGGGCTCTTGATCACCTTCCTCATCTATTGAAACAAAATAGATTTGGTATTGAATTGCAACAATTTTGCATAATCCAAATTCAACAGTTCATGTATTTGTTATCTATTTAGTTGGAGTTCTGGTTTGTTGCAGTTCAAATTTGCACTGGACCAGTTTACTTGGCATAGCTTACAAGTACTGTATGATGGGTAGAGCTGTCATGGTACTTTACTTACACTTGTGTATTGAATCTAAAAGCAATACAAAGGTGTAACTATTCAAAGGAAAAAGTGCAACAACACACATAGAGAGCATCTTTTCTTGCTTCCATTACAAGGTTTATCAAGGCTTTATCATTGGGACTTCTGTACAACCATGCAAATGTCCAATCCATAGTTTTTGGCTAAACTTAGCTAAAAAGATGTGTGTGAGCAACTTTGAGATGGGTGGTAGATGTGTTTCTGTTGCTTGAATAAGTGAGAACAGTTCAACTACTCCCACTTTTGGGGCAATTTAGTTCTCACTGTGGTGTAACCTAATAAATTTTGTATGGCCAAAAGTAGTGCTCATTTTTTAAAACCTTTGCAACCAAGCTCAATACCAGGATTATTTAGGGGCTTGAATTTGCCATCGGGGTTGGTAATTTGATAGCCCTAGGATTTTTTCCCTACCTAGGTTTGGAAAATGACAATATTTGGTTTTGAAAGAAACATTGGTTGAAGTTCAACACATCAGAAGCAGCCACAACCCAGCTGAGAAAAATGCTTTAGTAGGAGCAAGCTAATTTCTTAATTTGTTGGTAGTTGTGAATTGAGTTGAAGTTTGGCACATCAGAAGCAGCCACAACCCAGCTGAGAAAATGCTAGTAGGAGCAAGCTAATTTCTCAATTTGTTAATAGTTGTGAATCCACTTTTGAATGTTTAAAATTGATTTTCAAGAATGTGAATTGATCTTTTGACATCTTGAATTGATTTGTTTAATATCATGAACTGATTTGCTTGATGTTGTGAATTGATTTTTTCAACTTACAGGAACATTGTGTGCCTGGCTGGGTTCAGGACGGGTCCCAACCATGGATACAATCAGAGTCTCTGTGGACAGTTTGAGGTTTAGATATGTCCATAAGACATACTTTCTAAAATCTGAAACCTTTCATAAGATATTTAATTTTATATTTAATTATAATCCAGGAAGTCTTAGGGTGTGGCATTACACTTACAATTACAGAAGGTTCTATCTCACTAGAATAAATAGATTAAAATTTTCTTAATCAATGGTTTCTCATTTAATGGGTTTAATGTTTATAAGATCCTCCAGCTCCGTTTATCAATTAGTTGGGGGAAGTATCTCAAAGTTCAATTGTTTTCACAATGAACCACTTTGATTGGTCTCTCACTTGTTTTTCTCGAAAGTGTAAACACTTCTCGAATAGAAGTTTTCACTTTCAAGATAGAAGCAATCTCTTTCCTATGGGTAGATATTAGAGGATAGATGCATGGTATGGTGTACACAATTTTAGGAAAAATTGGGATTAGATATAAATTGCACTTAGTTTGAAATTTAATAAAAATCACATGTAGTTAGTTTGAGCTTCAAACATGAAATAAAATATTAAGTCCATCAATATGCAATCGATTAGTAGTTGTATCATTGTGTAAAAGTACATCGATAATTTTCTAAATATTAATTTAGAACCCTTATTTGATAGTAGATTAAGATTTTTTATTAATTTTAAAAATCCATTTTTAAATGTAAAAAAAAAGCATTTAACTCATCTAGATTTTCAATGGAAGAACATTTTACAACTTAAAAAAATCACAATCATCTTCATTATTATAACATAATGTATTAACAAATTTTTTAAAAACATTTGATATGAATTTCACAACTTGAAAAAAATTTGAAATTTTTAGTGATTTTTTTTTTTTCCATGATTGTTTTTTTACATGTGCAAAATTTTATGGATAAACTACCATTAAATATAATCCTTCGTAATTCTTTTTACAATTGTAGCATTATGACATGACCATTGCAAAGTGAAAATGTATTTCAATTAATAATTAATTTGTTCATATTTGCTTTGATTTCATCATACAATGATATATTGGGATATAAACCATCATTAATTTAAAAAATTAATTAAAAAATTACATCCATCATAATATATCAAAATTTTATAGGCATTGAAAATTGTCAAATTGTGACAATTTTTTTGTCTACATTGTAACATGCATTCACCCTTGGAAGTCATTTATAGTTGACAATCTAATTTATTCTAGTGAGGTGAAATAGTATGAATTCGAGAAGCCCATTGGGGGGGGTGGGAGAGCAGTGGGAGAAAATAATTTTCAAATAAAGATAATATATGATGAGGTTCAGAAAATCCAAAATTTCTAAAGCATTTGCTTTAAAATCCCTTGTAACAAATGTTTTATGTGTAATGCAACACTTCAAAGGGGCCTAATTCTCTCAACATTTCACTCATATTGTGATGAATTTCATGAAAATTCACTATAATGAATTCAAAATTAGAAATGTGAACAACAAGAAAACATTGAGTGAACTAAGACCAATGCTATTGACCAAGCAAAGTACATGGCCTGTACACATGTACATTGTTCATATGTGGATTTAAAATTTTAATTTATTAAAAATATACTTATCAAATTGGAGGTATAATAATAATAATAATAATATCAATTTATCAAAATAAATTAAAGTAGATTAAAATAAAAAAATTAACATGGGGCAAGCATCTCAACCGTTGAACCACAAGACTACATATTGATATAAAACTATCAACAGTCTTATTTAACATGCTCTTATCTGGGGTTTTTTTTTTTTTTTTCAAATTCCTCAAGTAGGTCCACTAGCAAGGATCCGTAGCATTAATGAGCATAAAATGGTGACTGTCTGAAGTGGGCTGTAGCAAATTGCAACTATAAATTCAAAAATAGGGAGAGGTATAACATTGGTGGTGGTGATTTGATAACGAGGTGTAAAATATAATGGTAAGAAATTCTTTCAATTTGAAATCCAATTTTTTTCAATCAAAACATCACATAGATAATCACCTTGCAAATCTTATGAATAGGTACACATTCTTGAAATAGTTTTTTTTGGGATAGTGCCACCCTTTGAATGTGAACACATGTTAGCCTTTTCAATTGCATAATCTTTTCAACGTGTTATTGGTCACAAGTGGCATGGTACAATTATGAAAGGTGACCACCACTTTAGGCATTGTGTCCCTACTACATAGACCTTCAAAACTTGACCCCCCAAAGCACCTTATGAAACATGACCATCCTTTCAGAAAATAAATGAATGATGACCACAAAAGACACAAAGGAGTGAAACTTAGTTGCCAACTATTTGCGTGATTGAATGGCTCTCTCCACCTTTCGTGACCACAAGCCTCCCCTTGGCAGGTGGTCACTTTTTAACCACCATCAATTACCCAATCAACCCCCCAAGGTATGATATTCAAATTCCATGATCCTTATTCGTGTATTTTGGCTAGCTTATTAAATAGTGGCAATATCTATTTTAATTTTGTGAATTCAAAATGGAATGAATTCCCCCATCATTTCCAAGGTGGCCATGAATTGCAACCTTTTGGACTAGCCACTTGGAGTCACTAATTTAGTTTGGCTAGGACTTTTGGGCTACAACAAAAAATAATGGAAAGGAAAACCCCACACACACACTGGGCTATGAATTTGAATCTTCAACAGAACAAATGTTAGTAGGGCCAATTGAGTACTACTAGACTTTGGGTGGAAACCGGTTATGATCCTGCACACTTAATAAAGGGAATCTGTTGGCCATGACATCACAACCACCTACACTCAAAAAGCAACAATCATGAGTAACAGTTTGAAGGGCACCATGCAATGATAACTAAATAATAAGTTCCTGGCTCTTCCTGGAGGTAGCTGTAAATACCAACTCCCCCACAAAATGAAGAAGATCCTCACAAAAGAGAAGGAAACAAGAGAGGATGAACATTGGACTGAATTTAGAGCATCTCCACACACATGGGGTATCTTCCTATTTGGGTCAAGCTATTAGTATTTATCACATCCAACATACAATGTTAATTATTCTCCCATCCTCACCCATAAACATGAAAAATTGGAAGACATGAAGCGACATGTTATTTAAATGTCACCACCTAGACCGATCCTTATGGTTGAGTAATAAAAAACAGACATTCCTGTTAGTGGCCGTCTTGGGAGGCAATACATACAATTATATGCACACATAGAGTTTCACACTATTTAATTTCCCAGTGTACTTTATCCAGAAGATCGTGCACCAAGTGTGTACAAGCCATTTCACTGTTGTGGGTGGGGATGCTGTTATTTCATAGCATTATACCCATAGAAAACAATAGACTACCAATCATAAGCAACAACTCCCCCAACCCCTTGTTTTGATAGTGGTCATTTGTCCTTGGCTAATTCCCGCAGTTCAGGGAAGGATCTTGAAGACAAATTGATTGATCTAAAGATGGGCGTCTTCTTGTCGGATGGTATGTACTCTCACTCATTGACTTGGGCCAGTGCAACCAGTTTAGATTCGGCCTTTCTATTCTCTCATGAAATTTGGTTGAACCAGTTTCAAAAAAAGTGTTGCAAAACATTGGTGTACCTCACTAGATAACTTGTCGTGTTAAACTAATTAGTTGGTGAAAGTTCACTGTACACAATTGCATTTGTCACCATGTCCACATTTGAGTGTATATTTTTTTGGCTTTCCCTGAAGTTTAGGAGTTAAGTTTATCTGATTCAATCTACAAAAGTTGAGTTTGGCAACATTCTTTGAGGCTGGGGAGTTCCTAGCAATTAAGTGGTACATGAATAGCATAATGCTGAGGAGTTTCCTAGGATTAAATGGCACGTGAAAAGCATAATGCCATAAATTTGGACAATGTTTGAATGAACAAGCTGTCATCTGCAGATTTGTGAAAATATTTTAAAGAGCTTTCAGTTCATTCAGGTCTGGAGTGCAGCTGGGTGCTTAGTAGATCAGATTAAACAGTTGAAAGATTTGCAGAAGTTGAGGCTAGAGCTGCAAATCAGGGGAGATGGGATATTCTAGTTTAGTGGAATGAGGGGAGAATGAGTATTCAAGTTCCCTGAAATGAGGGGAATTCATAGATATTCTAGTTCATGCAGATTCACTCCTCCACCATTCAGTCAGAGCCTATTTTACCTTAAGGTCAGTTTTGTTATTAAATAATCTTTCAACTATAGTGAAATGAGTTTTCATGAAAATATGAAGCTGAGGTGTTGAAAACCATCATAATTATCACAAGTTACAATCTGAATAATTTCACTCCTCATATGAAAATAACATAGAAGATCACAAATATGGAAACTACCTCTGGGCTGTGATAGCACATCAATTCTAGAGCCATTGTGTGGAACAACATGATGTATCAGAGGACCATGGCTAGTTGCAGTGTGTAAACCTTGGTGTTGCATGGGTGTAAATTTGGTTTTGTTAATAACCATTGTTTCTAGGCTAGTTCTTTAAATATTTCAGAATCAGAGAAGTGCTGGTTTCAACTTTTTGGAAAAAAATTCAGAATGTAAGAACTGCCAGTTCGGGTTATTCGCAAAACCTCAAACAATTGACAGTTTTATGAAAGAACCAATAAAAGAACCATGGTTATGTATCTGAACTGGTTCCTTCATTTTTAGAGAACTACAATTTTGAACCTTAATAACTACCTTGATCACCTTTGGGGGTTAGCTCTTTGCACCCAGTTCTGATAATTGCTCAACATTAATAATGTTATTGTGTTTTGGTAGTTTTAATTGGCTGAACATGATTAACAACATGAAATCTTTTCTTCTGGGGGTCGATGTATTCGTTGAACAAAATAAATAGTGCACATAATTTTTAGTTTGAATTATGTTTAATGTAAATAGAACCTGACCCAAGCTTTAATTGGACTGGATTCCAAAATGTTTTGAGAAATCTTCAACATTGAAGGTTCTACAAAACACAAAACTGACAAGTGGTAACTGCCAAATATTTTGCACAGTCAACTCAACTGGGATTCAGCCAAACATTAAACTCAAAACTCACCTTCATCTTTGAAATGTTTATGAATTCAGAAATTTTTGAAACTTGTTGATGTGTGGTTATTGAGATAAGTTCCATGTAGAATAATATTTTTTGCTTGGTTTGTCAATTGTACAGTCAGGATTGTTTTTAGGAGTCAGGGCAAAAGGGCTGCCCAGGTTGGACTCCTTTTTTGATTGTTATATTGACTTTCTTCCAATGTTCTCTCTGTCCAAAATCTGTGTCGACCAAATTTCAACCCCTTGCCGTCGAATGGAAGCCAATGACTGGATGCATTGTAACAAGTACACTCGTCTGACACCTGGGCAGCCTAGGAATTCTTTGTTTCATACTGGGTTTTCTTGGTGGTTGGAGATCATGAGTTCTAAAGGGTTCCATATCACTGAGCAACTCACAGTTGGAAGAAAATTTTCTAGACTTTCTTCTGAGAAATATCTTTTATTTCCTTTATATATTAACTAGTGTGCTCGTTTATTAGCAAGGATAATCATTCTTGCAACAAAGGTTAGAAGTTCAAAAATCCACAATTTCAGCAGTAACATCTTTGAAATGAAATTTGGCCAAACCCCTATATTGATGGGTGGGTATATTGAGCATAAAATGTATTCATGATGCACATGCAAATGATAAAGAGAATGGCTTTTTGTCTATAGATAGACACCTACCTGAGTTGTAGTCATGTAATAAAATCAATGTATTCATCATACATGTGCAAGTGATCAATGAATTGGGGGGGTTTTTTTTTGGGTTAAAAAGTGAGAAGGTAATGCGAAGAGTTGGAACTTGGAAATAATCCTTTTTTAAAGTGCATTGGTAGTTAGTGGTAGATTCCTTATTTATAGCATGAAAATTACTGGGCCAGCATGATATCTAAGTTTATATATATATATATATATATATATATAATTTTTAATTTTTAATTTTTTTCCATGGTTTATTTGTTTAGTATATTTGCAGTTTTCATTAGTATAATTTTGATATCCTTTTTGGTTCCAGCTATGATTATGAATACATGTGTCCATGGGCAAAATGAATCCTCTTTCATTGCTTTATTATGGAGACTTGGGTTCAACCTTTCCCATCATGTTCATAGCCTTTCTTTCACAATCTCTCATGATCATCATCACCAGCTACTACTCATACCCAGTACAAAATCCAAACCTGCCCAGGGCTGAACTAGTAGTTGTAGAGTACACGCTTTCTTGATCCTCAGTTGATGTTCCACGACTTCTCCTGGCAGCTCTAGAAGAAAGTATTGGCAACATTTAAAACTCTCTTGTACAAACACTGAGGAATCTGAGCTTTGCAGGTGCAGAGCTTAAGTAGAGCCCAGTAAATTCCCTGACTGTCTAGCTAGCTAGCTAGCTAGCTTGTGTGAGAAATTCTAGAGCACTACATGAGGACTTAGATCAGAGACTGATCCGTTCCAAGTTGCTCCATGTCCTGGAAGAGAACTCCTGAACTCACGCAAGTAAATTGTCTGATCTAGACTGCATAGATTCAAGCTGTAGATATTGGATATTGCTTCCAATTGCCAGTTTATTTTACTGCAAGAAGTGGGAAGCTGAATTGGGGGCGTGCAGCATCAGGGAATTCGATCAGCCCGACTTTTGTGAACATGGGAAGTGGAAAACGTGGTGTAGTGTTGCAGCTCCAGCTTCTAGTGCTTCTAGTGCTAGTTGTAATTGCTGCTGCTGCTGATCAACGTCACTATAACTCTGAGAGTACCGTGCACGAGAATTTGCAAACTGGAACTGCTGGAGATCGTCATCTGGCAAGCCATGTACGCATATATAAACCTGCTGCAATCTACTACTAGCTAGTCCTATAACTACTTCTTGTTGATTCTTTTTTGCCGTTCTCGACTTGGAGACATTTTCTAGTTTGTTTTGCTCTAGCTAATGGGATCAATATTCCTTTTTGATTAGGTTTGCAATTCTGGACATGTTTTCTTCAAGCTGTAGAGCTGTTGGAAACCATCTGTGCTTGAAAACAACTATGCTTGCTTGCTTGCTCATGAAGTGAGCTGCAGCTGATCATATGTGAATCACAAATTAGCGCTGATTCTAGACTAAGCTAGTTTGACACGCGAGGTGCATGATGGTTACTACCGTGCAGGTGCTGAGAGCAGAGCTTGTTCACAGAGATCACCTGCCAGCTTCGTCTCCGTTGGGGGAGTCTAGTAGTGCGCCTAAGAGCATGGGCGAGAGATTAGTGCAAGCCGTGAAAAGGAGCAACATACGCAGAGATTCAATTCTCCGCTCCATTCAAGCCCGCGGTAGTCGATCAGCGGCTGCAGCAGCAAAGCCGGAGCAGCAGCACCAGCTGGATGCAGCAGCGGAATATAGCGTCCCAGTATCAGCAGGCAATGGAGAGTACCTGACGCAGATTGGACTGGGGACGCCTCCACAAACCTTCACTGCGATTGTGGACACAGGAAGCGATTTGTTATGGACTCAGTGCTTGCCTTGCACTTCTTGTTATCCGCAAACTGGCAACGCCTTCAACCCCTCCCTTTCATCCACCTACCAAGGCCTCAATTGTGGCAACGGTTTGTGCCAGGTATGAACCTTCTTCATCAACCCAACTGCAATTAGCTGCCCTGAATATTCATTCCCCCTCCTCTTCCAAATACCAAATTCTTCCTCTTGAATCTGAGCTAGTACTATATAAGAACTACTATATGAACTAATTGCTCCAAACCACATGAAGCAGAGCTGCACTCCTTCAAATTTGTGTAAGTTTGTATTCAATTCCCAACACATATATTACATTAAAAGGACACTTTGGCATTAGGCAATGGCACATATTACAATTGTGTTATATCTGTCATTAACGAATGCCAAATTGTCCTTTTAATGTAATATATGCCACAATAAACATCGCATATTGTACCTTGTAATGAATGAATCCACAAAGTTTACCTCATGTACATGTGTCATGAGTGGCTTTTTGTGTGAGAAAAACCACATTCTCTTCTTGGAGTGTTGCAATTGTAAGCATATTGTACAGTTTTGGATGAGTGCCTAACCAGATTCAACTGAAGAGTAGCGTGCAGACTTTAGTATAACCACCTGCATGTACATATATATATATATATATATATGGAGCTGTGAATCAACCATTTAGCCAATTTAATGCTGCAATTTGATGCATCTCGAGGCTTTTGATTTGTCAGTTTCTGCAAGCCTGGTAATTGAATCACTTGCATCCCGTGCTTGTGATCTTAACCTATTGGTGTCCAGAGGTTAAGAAAAACAAAGATCATGCAATACGTACAAGTCTACAACCCATGAATTCAACCTTACATGACGAACAATTTAGGTTCTTCTGAATGGTTGTAGCCCCCACTTATGAGTGTAGTGCTGGTGAATGCATATTTCCTTCAATCATTCAGTTTCCATTCATTACATTGTGGTGGCTGGCTGGTGGCCATGAATTTACTCAACTTTGAGCTCTAGTTCAATCCTTGAAGTTGAGAAACTAGTTTATTGATGGCCGGTCACTAGAGTACTCCAGCAAGTACACCTTCTGATGTACTCCCTCTAGGACTCTTTAGCCTGACACCTGTTGGTCAAGAATTATGGCATGATGAACAACAACCACCTTCAAAGAACTTTTTTTTTTCTTTTGGGTTTGTTTGGGTCTTTAAAGAGCATCTTAGTATTATTATACATGTGTAAAAAATAAGGTGAATTTTGTCGCCAACCAAAAAGGCTCAAGATTCAGCATTACCCAAGATCTAGGAAATTGTGGCCAGCTATATTAAGATGTATATTAAGACAGGACTAGTGTGTGTGTGTGTGTGTGTGTGTGTCTCTCTCTCTCTCTCTCTAGACTCTACCACGTGGGTACTTTCAGTTTCCTGAGCCCTGTGCACCAACTTTGTTGCAAAAGAAAGGAGTGTACTTATAACATGTTTTCTTAGATCATGTGAATTTCCTTCTTTCTATGCAATAAAAGTTGGTACCACGGCTTAGATCCCAAGAGGAAACCCAAAAAAAAGGGTTTGGGTTATCTACGAGGGGAAATTGGGTCCATCTTTCTGGATCAAATTAGGGTTAGTCAGTTCCCAGCACCCACCCAGTTGTTGTTCAATTACCAAGGTGGAATCTTGGTATCAGGCCTATCCTGTAAACTACCCTTCTACACTAGACCTATGTATGTGAGTAGGTACCATATTTAAGTAGGTAGGGAATGCAAGAGTTTATTATGTAACGTACTTGGTGGCTACTAGGTAGGTAGATGCATCTATCTATGGTTGGTACATAACTAACCACTCTGGCCGTGTGGGTTAATTATGGGATATAGAAATACAATGAAAAAGGGTTTTCCTGTCCACACACCATCGCTGGTGGGTGCTGGGTCACCCTGGCACACCGTTTCCATTTTTAACCTTTTTTTTTTCCCTCTTTTTTTTGTTTCCAAATTGGCTAAAAAAACAGTTTTTAAAATTTTAGATCAGCAAGTTTAAGAATTTTTTGAAGATAATCTAATAAATCTCCAGATTCTGTTTGAATCTCCAGTAGGTAGCCAGAAAGATAGAAAGATGCTCTAATCATCTTGCTTTCATGATTTTTATGGCCAAATTTGGCTAAATCCTCTGATGGAGGATTGCCATCTCAGCTATAACACAAATTGGGAAAAACGACAACACCACTCTAGCCTTTCTTTGCATGCTGAAGATGGAATTTGTAGAACCTGTAGTAGATAGGTACCCCTGTTCATGGGTATATTCATTGTAAGCTGGGAAATTGTCACTTTTCAATCACGAGAGTCCTAGTAGTGCTGTCCACCCAAAATAAATAGTGGTCTCAGGTCTTAGAATGGGCACTGCCCAGTACCTCCAATCGAGTGGCCTTTGAGCTTTCTAAAGCAATGACTTCACAGCTTTGCTTTTTATTGGGCTATGGCCTGGGAGACAAAGGGGGAGGGGGCGGACTTCCAAATGATTGCGTGGGACAACCCACTTCTCGCCCCCCTCACTTAAAACCTTTTTATGTTTTTAGCTTTCCATAGTCAAGGTGTCTTCATGTAAAAAGAGGAACTACAAGATAGATCACCCCAAGTGGGCCTGAGACATTGTTAGAGTATTAATCTTAATTTGAATTTCTAAAGGCTCTGAATCACTACTTTCAAATGTTAACACATATCTTCATAATAAGAAACTGAAATTCAATTCTGCCTGGAGTCTAGAAGAACCTCCTTTGCAAACCTAGTGCAACTTGGGGAATTATTGTACATAGCCAAATAGAGTAAATTCTAAGGTTACTACTTGCACTAATTTCAAGGTGATGGGCTCAAACAGCTAACAATTACATCGTGTTCACAAAGAAGGTGGACTTTGTCAATTGGGTTTGCTGCAGTGTTTGTTGTTACTGATTGTGCATTTAAATGTATAGCAAAAGGATGTGACAATCTGCTATGTGTGTAGGGTGAAGAAACTTTATTTCAATAGTGATCCATTTGATATTCGTAACTGTATCTAGATGATACAAAAACACATTTCCATCCACTAATCCCATGATTGTTGAAAGGACAGAACATGAGTCAGAACTCAGGAGCTTAATCACCAAATATAGATGTGGCCACGTAAATTGAACTCTAGTCCAGTAATTCTATAGAAAAACTCCCTTGAGCCACTTTTGGAAAGTTTGTAAATTTGGTTTTAGTCATTATGGCAATTAACAAATTTATCTGGATTTCTTCTTTCCTAACCTCCACTCAGAACCCCAACTCTAGCTCCATCCCATTGTGAAAGAGGTGGAAATGTTGAGCCAATGTTCAGGTCTGAACATTGTTCTAGATATTTGCATTTGTGGCCCATCCGTGCTCTAGAAGAGCATTTGGGTACCCATCTGTGCTCAGTTACAGGTGAGTTCATCAATCTAAGCAAGAGGGTCTTATTGCACTTCTATCTTCTAGCCTTCAACTCACCCATGAATGTGATGAGTTCCAAGTGATTTAAGTCTTTGTGAAGTTGGTAGTGCTAGATTACTTCTCCCTTTTGCTTTCCTTTACTCTTCTTGCCTTTGTAGGCATGCCTGAATTTCTTGTTATGTTCTCCACCTCTAGTCAAATAGTTTTGTGTAGATTATAACACAATGCTTAAAACACAAAGGAATGTTAGAGCCTGAAATTTACATCTATTTTTTGGATACACAATGTCTGTTGGGGCCAAAATGGTTGTGAATTCTTCCAGAGCATTTTCATCCAAGTGTTTAAAGAGAATCCCACTCAATTATTACTCATCTAACTTAGATTTATCATCATGCCCAATGGCTATTTTTTGGCCAATTCTGGTTCTTTGCCTGTTCTTTCATGAAAAGCGCCAGTTATTTAAGGTTTTTGAAATAACTGGAATCAGTGGTTCCTTGATTCTAAAATAGTTGAAGAGCCAGAATTGATGGTTCTTCAAAAATTAAAACACTGGTTTATACTCCATCAAAACATGGTATAAGCAATGAGCTCTATTCAACTCCAAAGTCTTGAAAAGCTTGCTTTTGAGGTGCAGGCTGCATGAAAGTTGATCTAATAAGACTAACTTTTGTGCACCAACTATGTTGGTTACCTGTGGTTTGTTCCAGGATATTCAAGTTGTGAGCTGTGGAGGTGGCTGTGAATACGAGTATGGTTATGGAGACGGATCGACAACAAATGGGAATTTTGCTACAGATACAGTGACTTTGGGTTCAGGCAGCATCCCTGACATAGGGTTTGGATGTGGTCACACCAACGAGGGCAGTTTTTCACCTGCAGGTGGACTACTGGGATTGGGACAAGGTCCTCTTTCACTCTTGTCTCAGATCAGTACTACAGTGAGCAAGAAATTCTCTTACTGCCTTGTGAACTATAACAGTCCAAACACCAGTCCACTGATCTTTGGAGATGGGGCCGTCACATCAGGAGGACTTGCATACACGCCCATTGTGCCGAATGCCGCCAACCCAACTTATTACTACGTAGGTCTGGATGGTGTAAGTGTTGCAGGTACAGCTGTGGACTACCCGGATGGAAGCTTTGCCATTGATGATGCTGGAACTGGTGGAGTCATTGTGGACTCTGGAACTACTATTACTTATTTGGACACAGATGCATATAATGCAGTACGGACGGTAATGCCTTCTCTCATTCTCTTAATATTCCGGCTAAATCCATCAGTGAAATAGAGCACCAATGACTTGTAGCTATGGAGAGTCGTAGTATAACAAAGATTGGTGGCACAAGGGTTTAGGGTAACCCTAAACTGTTACAGCAAATTTGGAAGCAACTCAGTTCAATGCAGCTGAGCTGATTTATGGATGTTTCAAATCATGCGTCAACACAGAGGCATCTTCATGTAATCTGCCCATAGTTGAATTCAGAGATACTCACTATTTGTCCCAAAGTACAAGCATGTGGTCTAGTTCATGAACACATATGGTCTCAAGGCTATATAGAACTGACTCTAGGGGTTAATGCTCAAGTACTAACTGTCTGTCTATTTTGTTGTGGAATTGTGGACTATTGGACAGGCCATCAGTGCAGCTTTGACTTATCCACTTGTTTCTGGAGATCAATATGGCCTGGATTTATGTTTCAATACTGGAGGTGCAGTGAATGCTGCAACATTACCCAGCGTAGTGCTGCATTTCACCGATGCAGATTTCACTTTGGCACCTGAGAATCTCTTTATTTATGCAAACGATGCTGGCAGTGTTCAATGCCTAGCCATGGCTGGTAGCTCTGGCCTCAGCATTTTAGGCAACGTCCAGCAGCAAGATCACTTAATCCTTTTTGATGGTGAGGCTGGTCAAATTGGCTTCCAGTCTACGACTTGCTGAGCCACACTAATCTGCATGAAATGCTCATCAGGTACCAACCCTGCTTTTGCCTGATGTGTAGCAAAATTCGAACCTTCAACCCCACTTGATCCCAGCGGAGGATCAATCAGTTTCACAATAGAAAATTTCTTTGGTGCACAAATGAAATCCACCCATCACAACTGATTGTATGATTGTATACTTGATGTATACCTTTTGCAACCTGACCTGAAAATTCACCTTGAATGCCTCCTTCAGTTCCAGGCCATTTGATCATGACCCATTGGAACCTACTCAACATGCATCCAGAAGAGCACCTGTGATAGTGCTATGTAACTCTTAGCAAGATAAGTCCTCTAGATCCTCCTTGATTCATCCGAGAACCCTCAACCCCAATAATTCTACTGGCTATCAATAAGGGTTGCAGATTATTCTCCAGGCGTAAAACACCAATTTAATAAAGATCAAGGCCTCTTATGAACCTTGATAAATACAACCCACTCAACCAAACTATTGTAGCGACTCATCAGCACTTTCAAGTTTCAACCCTGTTTGAGATATTGTGATTATAAATTGTGGAGTAAAGTTCTGAAATATGTTAATTAGTTGTATAGTGATCAATGTCAGGGTTTGTTTTTTTCAATTTTGTGATGTAGTCACAGTGGCAATCATCCTCAAGAGGAGTGAGCCAAATTTGGTTATAGCTCAGAGAGGACAGCGGGAAATCTTAAGAATCCTGCTATGCTTTGGCAACCTTCAAGAACCTATTGTCAAAATATGGTAGCTTCAGAAAATAATCACTCAAAATGTGGCAACTTTGGCACATTCATATCACCCAAATCATCCTTTGTACCCATTGCATTGAAATGACATGCAAAGACATTTTGGCAGCTCAAAGCAAAGAAGCATGATTTCCCGAAACCTGAGCCTGGGCATGGTGCAAGACACATCCAGCATCTTACAAGTGCATTTTGCATATGTGTCACCTAATGCACAAAATACACAAATTTGAGGCCTTCTACCTCTGGCTCATTATCGGAAGTTTGTGAATATAATCTTATTCTTGGGTACGTCAGATATTCTAATGACTGGTAGGTATGGTTTGTTGGACAATTCTGATTTTGCACATGTTGTGGTCCATTACAATGCAAACTGTCAATCTTTCTTCACTTATAGAACTAATTGAATTTACTTTGTTCAAGATGATGTGTTAGCATTGGACAAATATTGGACAAATATGGTGACGATGGGTTTGAACTTGTTTATAAGAGGATAGGATTTGCTTTTTGGAGGCTCTACATACCATCAAGTGTTTTTTTTTTTAATTGAAATCATGTTTGACTTCAATTATTGTGGTTTTTTCTTGCAAGTCATGGTTTGTTCATGTCGTTCATTCATATAATTTCCATGTGAGAAACATTTTTTAAAGTTGCATGTCAAACAAAAAAACAACTAATCAAGGTTGCCTATC
>Ga0116231_10006179_pt1 | contig 23063 bp, 20 predicted proteins | sample S1TSphgellanicum_2_FD_89695 | JGI IMG/M metagenome (GOLD analysis project Ga0116231, IMG submission 89695) | Host-associated microbial communities from peat moss isolated from Minnesota, USA - S1T2_Fd - Sphagnum magellanicum MG | ecosystem: Host-associated > Plants > Peat moss > Unclassified...
CATCATTGCATTTATTATACATTAATACATCTTCATTTATATAATGTATCAATACTAGATCATAATTGGATAACTTGACTTTCTCAACAATTGTAGTTCTATCATACTTTCATTTCATGAAAAACATAGGTATATATTAGAGTTGGGAGGGTATTTAATTTTGTTAATAGCCATTTTTTCTTGTTTTTTTAAATATTTAAGAATCAAAGAGCCATTGATTCCAGTTTTTTCAAAATCCTCAAAGAATCACCAATTTTCATGAAAGAAATAGCAAGTTTATGGATGATTATTTGACTTTTTCAAAAAATTGAAAACAATGATAATTTGTCAAAATTGGGTATTTGAATTTTTTTTTGAAAATCATGGTTATGTACCTTAAGAATTACCTTGATACCCAAAGAAAATAGGTGCAATCCTTAATACCTACCCAACACGAATATAATAAACTCTCTTTTTGAAATTGCATTGATACTTGATGAGGGTTTGGACCTTCATGTAATTTCTAATACCCAACTAGCACTAACATACATTATAACTAACGTTGGTTTGGCATTGATGTTTTAACATATGTGTTTAATCCTAATATAATGGGTGTTTAAAATATTGAGATACAAGAGGGGTACCAATTCAATTCATATACTCGAATTTGATTTTTTTTTTTTAAATCTAGGGTTTTTGATTTGGTGGTGCAATGACATGAATATGTAACTCACCAATTTTATACCAACAACTATATATAATGGATTTTAATATTTATCTAATCTCTTGCTAATGCCACAATTTTGAATGTCATTTAACACATGTTATGTATAATTATTAAAGAAGGGATGGTTGTAACAACTAAAATGTTGAAATAAACATCACATTCAATGTTGGAAAAATCATTCCAAAGTCAAAATTAAAAATGACTCCAAATGACACCATATGCATTAAATACTAGTCATACACTACACACATACATAACAAGGTTAGAGGGTAGTTGACAATGTGGAAACACACATCACATTAACAAAGCAAAAAAAATAGCCTCATACAAAAGTTGAATCACACAAGACATTCATTGTTGAATGTTGATTTGCAAATTGAAAAAAACATTAATTACATATGTTCATTAGAAAAATTACTAAAAGTCATAAATGCAAGTAGATTTGCAAAGTGAAAAATTGAAATCATTACAATTGAATACTTTGCAACATTTATGGCAAGTAGTCTTCAACACCATCTATGCCATATGTTATTTTTGTTATTTGTTTGCAAAATAACAAGTTATTAAAAACATTCCAACATAGTGAGAAAATCATTACAATTCAACATTCAACACCAAATGGCAAAGATTATTTCTAGTAGTCATTTTCAAAGTATCTAAACTCTTCAAGCTCATCCTCATGATTGTCAAACATTTCCTTTTGAACCATGAAAAACTTTTCTGTCCCATAGAAACCAGAAGGCAATCTATCCTTGTTTCATTATGACAAGTTCTTCAAGATCATTACAAGCTTGTCCAAGTTTTGCACTCCATTTGACATCATCACAAACTATCAATATGCCAACAATGTTAAAAATTCATTAAATTTCAATTTTAGACTTTGAAATACTAGAAATTCAATGAACAAGGAATGCAGTTGAGTAAGCAATCATTTCTCATATTCTTTCCACCATTGTAAAGGTCATCTAATATCATTGTCATTTGTGGATATTCAATGGTTAAATGATAATTTAATTTTATCAAAAAATGACAAATCTTTAGGCTTGTCAATGGTATTGAAGATAAGTATTTTACTAATTTTCGGCATTCTAATGGAATGCAACTTAGGGCCTTAGCTCTATGCACTTGAAGGGTGAAAAGGTCATGTGGGAGCTTTAGAATGGGATTAAGATGATATGACAATCAAAAGCATTTCACATATAAATCATTTGGACAAATCAAACAATATAGGTGGTTAGTGTAAATGGAGCTAACTTTTGGGTCACAAACTTATATTCACACAACATGGACTTGGGAGGAGGCCCACACAACATACACTTTGGAATTCTTTGCAAACATTACATTGAAATTGATTTTTTTTAAATTTTCAAACTATGAATCTTGAAATTTTATAGGTTCATAACCTCCTTGTATGAACTCTATTCGAAAAGCTTCCAAGTATCAAGTTGTAGCCCTCAATGAATCATTTCCAACACCATATTGCACATTTCCATAAGATGTCATTTAATCCTTGTTTCTTTGGTTTTATTGATTGGAAGTCAAATTGTTAGTCTTGACCTTTTTTTGAGGCCATAATCCTAGCTCACAACACCAATGAATAATGAAGGTTCATTTTCAATACTTGCACTTTTAAAAAAATTCTAAAGATATATATTTTTTGATTTGGACAGGGTTTACCTTTATATTTTTGTTCTGAAATTTGAAACACTTGGGATTCCTTACTACCAAAATGAGAGTTCATTCTAGGAATCCCAAGAATGCTTCCTTTTCACTTCCCTAATTTGTTCAAGCCTTTTTATTGCCTTAGCTTGCTTTTGGTCCCCATTTTTTTTGCCTTGTTTCCGCTTTGGCTATGAACTCAGTGTTGTGACAAAAAAATAATTGGCTTTTTGGTAAAAGTTGTAAATCCCCACAAGGTTGGGTGCTAATGGATGAGGGCTATTTGCATGCTCAAAGTTTAAATGCTTAAAAAATTTCACACAAAACACCAACACTTGCTAGTCATACTTTTCCACAATTGTTACCATGTTATCCCCTCCTTCATATTCCATTATACATTAAAGGCCTTTGAAACAAGGATTTGGTTGAAAAACACACATGTTGTGTGCAATTGTAACATTGAGATTCACAACAAATCCAAGAAAAAGGTCCAACACATTGATCACTTTAACCCCATTCTTACATAGAAGTTTTCCAACCTAGCTTCAAATTTTCCAAATATTAGAGGTGGAAGTATTGATGCTCAAGTTTTATATTCCTTACACGATCTACCACAAATTGACAAATTAACAAATAAAACATTGAAGAGCAATCAATAACCCTTAGTTTGGTTCATAATGCATTGTTTTATCACATTGCTTAAAGTTTTTATTACAACTTTTGCAATTGCCCAAATTGAACTTGATAAGACTTAAGCTTACAAATTGGAGATTTGTTGGTTCTACCAAATGTAATGGCTATAAAACATTCAAAGGTTGTTTTAAACAAAATAACTTTCAAGGTAAATCACGTTGTGACCAATGTCTTTAATTTCCTAAACCTCACAACATTGAAACAAAACAACTTTCAAAGTAAATCAAGTTGTGATCAATGTCTTTAATTTCGTAAACCTCAAGGCAATATCCTTACACATTAGTTGTCATTGTTGATTCTCGTTCCCTATTTTTTCATTCAATTTGGTTTTCTACAAGGCACTTTGAGCTTCAACCATCTTGATTTCCTTCATTCCAACACAAAATTTAAGCATTTGTGTCATGTTTTAAACATGACACAACTAAAACATGTGCCATTAAAGGGTGAACAAAATTGTAATGGTACACAATATACAATGTTTGTCAACACAAAAGCAAAGGTTTTCATATTTGTGCCTTGATCTTTCACATAAACTATGATCTTATTTGTGAGTTCATAGTTGAAGGTGAAAGATATTTCAATTGTTCTATTAATGTGACTCCAAAGGTGTTAAGAACTTCAAACAACCCTATTCTAATATGGCAAAAACATAAACACCCACTCATCATTAATAAAATTGGTCATAAATGTAAATATATTAAATATAGTTATGGACATCCAAAGGTCAAATATAATAGTGGTTGTTCACGTTGTGCAATGGATGGGACTATATACAATTCCATCACCATAATAAACATAATTGAGATATGTTTTAAACAACTTGCTTTTGCAAGGGAAATTTGACCTTATCGCATTGCTACATCACATGACACAAAAACCAAGGGCTTTCAACCATTGACATTGACATGTATCCCTTAACAATGAACAACATCATATTTTGTGTGAATTTTTGTTGACTCTAGGGTCATTGGGCTTGTAAAGGTTGTAGAATAGAAAAAAAATCAATAATGGTTGTAAGAACCATTATCTTTTTTTTTTTCCTTTTTTATTAACCACCTCCAACCTCATATGTGGTGTTTTTTTGTTCTTTGTAGCAAACTAAGACAACATCATGTTAATCAACAATGTTTATTTTTCATGCTTGTCATGCCATGTGAAGGATTGTAAAAAACAATACATTTCATGCATTGTGTTTTTGCTACTATAAACTTGACCTATGGGGTGGCACATGATGCACCCCATATTTTGAATCATTTGTATTTATATTGTTGCAAATGAATTGTTGAATTGAAGAATGCCTAACCAAATGTGGTTTGGTTATGGGGTGTAAATCCTTTGGCTTTTTTGTAATTTCACAAATTGAACACTCCAAAATGATTTTCATTCAATATTAACCTCCTTAGTCATTAGTTTTGAGATGTGTGGTTCATCCATAATGACAACTAGTTGCATTGACTCATTAATGATATTAAGATCTTTTGTTTCCGCATCATGTTTTTCGTAATCAAAACGAATGAATAACAAAATCCATAAAATTAGACTAAAGAAAAGAAAAAGGATTGGAAATGATAAATTTCACAAAAACAAAAACTCACAACCTTCATTTTATGTAAACAATTACAAGGATGATGCCAATGAAAGACACATAAAACAATGAAATTAGCCACCATACTAATATGGTGACAACATCATAGAGAGGCCGTAACAAAAAAGAAGGGTCACATTAAGTTTCACAAAGACCATGTCATTAGTTCCCAAACTGTAATGCACCACATTTATTTCAAATTTAACATTAACTATGAATGTTCATACAACAATCAAAATCATAGTAGCCCTATGCAAAGTCATGATCTTAAATTAAGATAGACGATGGATTAAAACATTCTAGATCCCCTCTCATTGGCTATCTTGGTCACTAGTTGTGGATTTTCACAAATTGATTAAAAAATAATCGATTTCCTAATTAAAAGCTAATCATGGTTTGAAAAATGTGTTTAACAAGCTATGATCCTTTCATTGGCAGAACTTCAGAAAATATCCCAATAAACACCCAACCTTCCCATGAAGGAATAATTATTTGGAGCTTCCAGTGTCAAGGTACTTAACCATCCTTAGAAGTGACTAAAGCTTGATTCAAATATATCAAATTTGAATGGTGAATTCCGCAACTCAATCGCTAGTAAATCTTTTAAAGCATTTCATCAATTCCATCATCTACCTTTAAAGACTAACTAAGGATCGACAATCTGATTTTAATTCTAGTGCAAGGAAATTTTTAGAATCAACAAAACATCAATTGCATCTTACAGACATTTATCCCAAACTCAAATTCACATTGAGTAACATAGTTTACACAATAAGTCTACACACAAAATCATTAGCAAATTAAAGACAAAACAACAAAGTGAGTCCTTTGTTTGGAATTCCCAATGCTTCTTGTAGTCTCATGCCACTATCTAGCTCCATTACTCACACCATTCTTGACCAAACATAAAAGAAAACAAAAAAATAACAATGATCCTTAATTTTTCGTTCCTTAAAAACATAGTTATCATCAATAGAAAACCTCCCCATTAGATGTGCTCATGTGCATGACAATATGACAAGATAGAAAGTGGTTTCCAATGTCGAAACAATGATAGTGAACACCCTTTTCACACAACAATCCTAAATCCATATATTTTTGTCACAAGGCATCTTCATTGAACTTGCATTGTTCACCACATCTGACGTGTAGATTGAAAATGAAAACATTAAAGTAAATGGAATAAAAGTTGGAATGAATACCTAGACGGTGATGGTTCATTGGTATAGCCTATTCTTGAACCCTAGTACCTCAAGAAAAGGTCTAGGTTCAAACTTAATGGAGTGTAGATGAAAATCTTGCCAACCCTTTGTCAATGAGTTTAACTTGGGGGTGACAATGACTTGTCGTATTGGGTTTGATATTGTGCTTCCCCAAAAAAAATAAAAGTAATAAAATGGGAATGAAAAGTTGAACAACTTACACAATATGGGCTTAAAACAAAGCTTTTATACCCTAATTGAAAGGCAACAATTGCTTTCAACTTCAAAACACAAAATCATTCAAGTGTGTGAATAAAGTATTGATACTAGAAGAGATGTTTTACACTAAACAACAAGGGGATTGAATATGTGCTTTAGCATCTAAACCCTAATATCAATCAAATTTGGTTTGGTTGTCAACCAATTGCATTTTTTCGCAAAACATATACCCAAGATATATTTGTATTTCCTCAATACCATTACATTGGGGTTTGTGTGATGACAATGGGCTCAAAACCCTGGCCGGTTCTCACTTGGTGAATATACCCGCCTAACACTGGCCAATGTCAAGCTGAACGGATATATATATATACCCTTTGTTTCGAGGCGCGTGAAAAAGAGACAATTACCCGGGCTCTCCCCCGCGCACCCGTCAAGAAAGATTTCGAATTTCTGCTGCGCTTTTGGCGTTTAGGGTTTCCTCACGACGCCATCGCTGCTGCTTCTCCTTCCTTCCCTAGTGTTGTTGTCCACGACTCCCATCGCTGTGTTGTCGACTTTGTGTGTTGATCTTCGCTTGTCAAGGCAGGGGACGAGGAGGAGGAGGAGGAGGAGGAGGAGGAGTAACCGCGAATAAAGACAGACAGAGAATGCACGAAACTAACTGCGCAAGAGCAGAGTGAAAGCCGAACAACAGGGACGTAGAGAGACTCGAGGGAAGAAGAACAATCAGAAGAAGAATAAGAAGAATCATACAAGAAGCTCAGAAACAGAGATGCCTCGAGAGATTATAACATTGCAAGTAGGACAATGTGGGAACCAGATCGGTATGGAGTTCTGGAAACAGCTGTGTTTGGAGCATGGAATCAGCAAGGAAGGCATTCTTGAAGACTTCGCTACTCAGGTATGTAGAGTCGTCTATTATATAGATGTCTCTGGTGTGTCTCTCAGTTAGCATTAGTCTCGCTGTTGTCAACTCCATAACAGTAGCTGGTGTGTGTCGCTGCCATGGTGAGGATCGAGACCTACCTGCAAAGGATGTTGCCAGTATTCCCCTCTTAATTAAGCATTTGGAGGTTTGAAAGATTAGAGGATTTTGTGCAAGCAGGGAGGAGATCGCAAGGATGTCTTCTTTTACCAAGCAGATGACGAACACTATATTCCAAGAGCATTGCTTATTGACTTGGAGCCGCGTGTCATCAACAGCATTCAGAACAGTGAGTACCGCAACCTGTACAATCACGAGAATGTGTTTGTTGCAGACCATGGTGGTGGAGCTGGCAATAACTGGGCCAGTGGTTATCATCAGGTTAGTACTCAAACACACAATTTCAAAGCTTAGAGCAGCTCTGGGAGACACACAAATTAGTGCAGGATTAGGGTTGACATCTTTACAGTTATGTTGGTGATGGACTCCTGTCACTATTTTGTGAGTGCTGGTCCTGTTGTTGCCACTACCTTCTAGAGCAGGTGTAATGTTAGTGCTCTGGGGGGATGCACTGTTTGTAGTGGCTAGGGTTACTGAAGGAAAGCAGCTGTAATTTCAGGGAGAGCAGGTGGAGGAGGATATAATGGACATGATAGACAGAGAGGCAGATGGCAGCGACAGTCTCGAGGGCTTTGTCCTTTGCCATTCAATTGCAGGAGGAACAGGGTCTGGTAATCCACAGCCCTCAACCTTACATATGTGAAAGCCTATCTTCAAAACCCAGAGCACATAGTGCACATGATTGGAGTTTATTGAGGACTAACCCAGTGAACTTTGTGGCACAGGAATGGGCTCTTACCTTCTTGAGGCACTCAATGATAGATACAGCAAGAAGCTTGTGCAAACGTACAGTGTCTTCCCAAACCAAATGGAGACAAGTGATGTTGTTGTCCAGCCCTACAACTCCCTGCTCACTCTGAAGCGCTTGACGTTGAATGCTGATTGTGTTGTTGTTCTGGACAACACAGCTCTGAACCGTATTGCTGTGGATCGTCTTCATATACCCAATCCTACTTTTGCTCAAACAAATTCCTTGGTGTCCACTGTCATGTCTGCAAGTACTACCACACTTCGCTACCCAGGCTACATGAATAATGATCTTGTTGGCCTGGTTGCATCATTGATTCCTACTCCTCGTTGTCACTTTCTTATGACAGGCTACACACCTCTGACAGTCGAGCGTCAGGTGAGCGGTAGTTTCTTTGGTTTCAATGTCCGATCCTGTGAAGATTTTTCCTCTTTATCCTTGATTTGATTCTTTTGGCATGGTAAGGATATGGTCTTTGTTGGCTTTTGAGCTGTTTTCTCTATCCGGTATTTAAGTTTGAACAAGCTCACTACAATTTGGTGTAATTGCAGGCAAATGCAATTCGAAAGACGACAGTTTTAGATGTGATGCGACGGCTCTTGCAGGTGATTTTCATGTTCCCTATGGAATGCCTGTTGCTTCCATTTCGTGATCCCTGCAGTTTGTAAGTGGATTTGTAAGCTAGTCAGCTTCAGGTCATTTGTTTTGTGAATGTTTTAGAAGAGTTCATTCCAAGATGGTTTGCAGAAGTCTTGTTATCGATCAAAAGATTTGCTTCTTCATGCATTTGTACATGGAGGTGCTTGATCTAGATAAAGGGAACATTCACAATAGTTGGTGAACTTTCCAGCTTGTTTTGCTCCAAAGACTTGCACCCTGGAATGTCCTCCTTTATTCTAAAAACTGAATTTGATGACACAGGCGAAAAATATTATGGTATCATCCTATGCAAGGACGAAAGAGGCAAGCCAAGCAAAGTACATCTCAATTTTAAACATCATCCAGGGGGAGGTTGACCCCACTCAGGTTAGCTGGCATTCTTGCAAAGTTAGTGTATTAGTTGCAAAGTTAGTGTACATAGACTTAAGTCAGGAGGCCGGGAAAAATATGCCTTCTGGGCTGGGTGGTCAAACATGAATGCTTTAACATTGGATGCAGCGTTTTTTGTTCTGGAAAAATTTCACCATTTTTGGACAAAGAAATTGGGACAATTTTGTATTTATAAGGTAAATTCAACTAATTTTGCTAATTTTGTTGTTAAATTCGCCAAAATTCAGTACCAAAAAAATGAAAAAAAAAAAACTCATTTCATGTGTCATTTTTGGTGGAACATCAGGTACACAAGAGTCTGCAGAGAATAAGAGAGAGGAAGCTTGCCAACTTCATTGAGTGGGGTCCTGCAAGCATCCAGGTTGACTCTCACTGCCTTATGTGGTTGCCAGTGTCACAAAATAAATTTGAGAGTCTTAATGCTTAAGAGTTGTTTCAATGCTGATCAACAGTTTTATGGTGGCTCCTGATGTTTGCAGGTTGCACTGTCAAGGAAATCACCTTATGTTCAGACAGCACACAGGGTAGGTGTCATTCTTGCACTTTTGTGAAAGTTTGTGCAAACAGGGTCTGTTCAGCTGGGTTTGCATGGTTCACAAGATTGCAGACAGCCGATGTGAACTTGATGTGACTAGAATGTTGCACATTACCTGAAGGAAGGTTAGAACTCACTTCTGCCAAGTGATCAGTTTAGAGAGATGAGAGAGAGAGAGAGAGAGAGAGAGAGAGAGAGAGATAGATTACTCATAAGACATTTCTTGCTGAAACATAGTCTCATTTCTTTAGTTCAGACAGACTGGAACATGGTCCAGGTTATGCTCATTTGACATATGAAAAGCAGGTAAGTGGATTGATGTTGGCAAGCCACACAAGCATTCGTCATCTCTTCAGCAAATGCATCAGCCAGTATGAAAAGCTGAGGAAGAAGCAAGCTTTTCTGGACAACTACCGTAAATTCCCTATGTTTGCAGTAAGTCTGAACCCTGATTGGTAGAATGTGAATATTTTCAAAACTTCCCAAGTGTTTTCAAGAACTTACACACATAGGGGAAGATGGTGATTGGTCAAGTATGCTTGTATCAACAGCTCAAGATCCAGGTTTGATTATTATGTTGTGTGTGCTGCAGGATAATGATCTATCAGAATTTGATGAATCGAGAGAGATTGTCCAGAACTTAGTGGATGAATACAAAGCGTGCGAGTCTGCAGATTACATCAAGTGGGGCATGGAGGTAAGTTGTGCACGTTGTGCATCCCAGGATTTTGGAGATTGAGAGTCAGGTCGGATATTGTGGACTGAAAGAACCCTTGATCTGTATGTGGATTATCAGCAAAATCTCTATTGCCATGAGTCTGTTTAATGCAGTTCTCTGGGTATTTTTAAAAAAAATCTTTGGCTGTGCAGGATCGTGGGAAGGCAATGACCAGTGAGGGAAATGTGAGTGGGACTCTGGATTCTAGAGTGCCAGCATTGTGAAAGACTTGAGAATAGCCCACCTCCTTGTACTATATTTCTTTAGGCAGGTATGCTGGTTTCCAAATGCAGTGGCATTCATGTTGAGGAGCTTTAGTTTCAGGTTATGCCACTATGGAGATGTGTTTAAAAACTCCAAGCCACATGTAAAGTGTGATGAGGATGGCTTGTTCCACTAGTCCACATAATGACATACAAGTTTTTTGATCAACAGGTTCTTTAAACAAAGCATTTTGAAGTATGCACTTTCTAAGACTAACATACTGTGCATTGTAACAAGGAGATCAGAATCTTCAGTACAGTTGAAGGTGGATGTCTGAGAGTGTTGTTTCCTACTTTCTGTTTGGCTATCAACTACAGTTATTCCTCCTTTGCCAGCACAAAGGCTCTCACATGAAAGTGCTATGTAGGAACATCTCATACTGTGTTATTCATCAATGACTCTTTCAGTGCAGTTCAGTGCAGGTGGTAGCTGGTTGTGAGACAATCCTCTTGATGTTTGGAACGATAAGAACTGGATACAGTCTGAAACTATCCAGTGTACAACCAATTAGTTGCCACAGCAGGTATTTTAATGCTTTCCAATATCTGACAATTGCAGCAAGAGGAGACCTGGTAGCATCTTGTATTCGGCCTTTTGTGCCAGGATTCCAGATTTTATTTTCTTTTGCTGCAATAGCATGCCTCTGATAGCATGTAGCCAAGGCGAAAGTTGAATTCAGAAAGTTGGACAAATCGAGTTAGATGGAAAATTTGGATGATAGATGAATTTTTCAAGAGGTTGAATCTGGGGATATTGAATAACAAATGAACTTGGGGAAAGACTGGACAATGGAAGAACCCCAGGCAGTTTGCATGATAGATGAACTATGGGAAGTTGGAGAATGAATGCAATTTTAGAAGTTGGGAAGATGGGATATATGAAATTGAATCTAAGAAGCATTAATGGATGGACCTGAGGAAGTGGGGCTAAAACAAATGGATGAAATTTGAGGATTGGGACAAAATGAATGAACTTGGGAAAGTTGGATAATCATCATGTAGGAATGTTGGATGATATGGGGCAAATTGGATAATGGATGGACAATGCAAAACTGGAAAATGAATGAAACTTATGAGGATGCAACAATGGACGAAGACAAAGAAAAAGATAGATTCCAGAATTTTGAATTCAGAAGAAGTTGGATCGTGGAGGAATGGGGGGAAGTTGGGTTTGATACAAGTAATGAATTTGAGGAAATTGAAAATTGGGCAAGGGATGAACACTTTAGGAAGTTGGAGAATAGATGAACTGTGATGGGAAGTGGGACAAAGGATGCACTGTAGGAAGTTAGTTAAACAACACAAGGAAGTAAAAGAAGTTGAATTTGTATGTTTAGTTTTGCACTGAGAATGAATATTATTTTGAGTTTGGAAAGAGGAATCTCTAAAAAAAATGATTCAATTGTTCTATTCTAATGTATTAACACTTTTTTCTTGACAACAAAACATCTTAAATGACAAATTTTCAAGAATGTTGTTCAGTAATCAGTTTTGGTTTTGGGTAGATTTCTTTGAACTTCATGGCAAATGTTATGGCAAATCTTTGGATGCCTGTTTCTCATCTGGAAAACCTGGGCTGTGAATTTTAGTTTTGAATAGCATCTCATGATTAAAAAAATGATTTACATTAGTTGCAGCTACCATGAAGGACTTTCAGTGTCCAACCTTATGATACTTATTTTGTATTTGGTTGTTGGACCAAGTTCTGCATACGTAGGCTGGTTATAACAGCACCTCTGTTGGTCAGGATGCATGCTTACTCCTTGTGCACCCTCTACACAAAATCGTATCTCAGTTGCAGGTTTTGTCAGTGTTTTTAGTTGGGAGGTTCCTGCACTGTTTGACAAACCCGGAACTTGACTCCATATTTAAAATGAGCTACAATTTGATTCCACCTTAAAAATCTTCTGCACTCTTTTGACAAAGGCAAATGGTTGACAAACCCCTTCCTGTTGGTAGCATGTAGATTTACCATTTCACTTTCCTAAGTTGAAGTTGTTGTGCATCAACGAGTTGAGTACCAATTACTATTGTGACATCACATTACAAATTGGGGTTATTTAACTCCCAATAAGATGAGATGAGCCACAAGAAGAAGAAGAAGAAGAAGAAGAAGAAGGGATTTATGCTCAAATGAGATTTATGGAGATTACCGTTTACTTTTGTAAGTTGAAGTTGTTGCACATTGATGAGTTGAGTACCAATTACTATTGCCACATCACATTACAAATTGGGGTTATTTAACTCCCAATAAGGTGCGATTGAGCCACGAGAAGAAGAGGAAAAAGGTTTGTCCTCAAATGAGATTTAATTTGAGGTATGAAACACAATGAATTGTTTGAATTCAAAACCAAACACAAAGCTTGAAGAAAAATGCCCATATACCCATTCACGTTTCATAGGGTTAACATTTAATCCTTGGGTCAAAATGTATTTATGTCCGAGCATAGTTATTGGTGTGAGAAAACCAATTTTTGGTTGTGTGGACATTGCTGCTTCTCTCAATTTCACAATCCTTTGGAATGAATAGTTTGTCTCCAAGGTGACTTTGCTATACACAACTTCCTTCCTTTGGTACAACTATATATGACCCAACACTCCACTGACACACACCGTCCATTGGAAACCCGTTATATGACTTTGTGGGTTCCACCTTGGTAACCTATCTTGTGAATAGTTCTACTTCCCCCTTGCACTATCTAGTTAAGAACCATGTAAATGGGTAAGTATCATAGGCAAGTAGGTAGGAAATAGTAGCTGGTTAGTAGGTAGGAAATATGGTAGCTGGTTAGTATGTAATCTTGGTAAGTAATATGGCACCTGAAGGCTATTAGCTAGGTAGACGCGTGTTGATGGTTGTTGGTTCATAGCTAACCACTGTGGTCACCTATGGTACAGGAATACAAGGCAAAAATGTTTTCCTGTCAAACACACCATCCATCCCGCATGGTGTGCTGGTGGGTGAAGATGGTTCACTCTGCCCCAAATTTTGTGGGAAGTTAGTTGTGTGTCACATATAAACAATGCACAAAAATTTCAGGACTTTTTAGAAATCGGTAAGGCGCAATTAATTAACAAGTTAGTAAGAAAATTCAGGACTTTTTAGAAATCGGTAAGGCACAATTAATTAACAAGTTAGTAAAAAATTTCAGGACTTTTTAGAAATCGGTAAGGTGCAATTAATTAACAAGTTAAAATGTACACCTTAAATACTTTTCTTAATGGTGTTATGCTGAAATCTTAAGAGAAAAACATATTAAATATTTGGCATCAAAGTGCCAAACCTGCTAGGCTACTATGGGTATTATCTATCTAACCTTTGTTTACTAGATGTTCAGAATGTACAAAGTGAATCAACTTTGTATTTGAAATTTTAGTTCAGGATGTAGATAGAATGTGAATCAATGAGTATTTGAGTTTTAGTTCGGGAGATGCCAAACTCTTGAATCATCCATTAGTTTACTGACATCTAAAGGATCAATAATGAACATTGGATGAAAAAAATCCATGAGATTTAGAATCCCTAATGTAGATAATAACCTATATCAATGGGAAAATGTATTCCAAGTACGTATCGTGTTTAGAAATGCAAGGTTGGCTTGAAGCCCCATAGATTGTCATCCATCGGAGGTTTGTGGTGCATACCATGTTCCATATCCATTGTAGGTTGAAGCCCATGCCAAGTTTTAGATCCATCATAGGTTCAAGCATTAGACCAAATTTTACATCTGTTGTAGGTTGAAACTTGAAACCCCATACCAAGTTCTACATCCGTTGTAGGTTGTTGCACCATATATCAAGTTTTTACATTCATTCTCCGTTTAAGCCCCAAACTAAGTTTACCACCCAATGTAGGTTGAAGCCCCAGACATATAAAGTTTTACATCCATTATAGGTTGTTACGGTATGATTTGAAGGGTCAACTAGAGGCATTGGGCCTTTAGAGTCTGTAGTTGTGTCCAAGGGTTGCAAAATACAAGAATTCTTAGATCATCTCCGGAGGTGCTCTCTATGTGATCCTGCACAGTAAAATTGGATGAAGAAAATCCAAGTATGCTGGTTTGGCTCAGGAAAAGGGTTTTGGTCCACATAATTGGGCCTCTTGCCATGGCCAGTAAAAGGTGCAGCAGCGCTGTGCACCTGCAGAAAAAAGTGTAATAAATATGATCTCGCTCCTGCTCAGTGTTTCCGATTGGCCCATCATAATGATTCGTCCAGGCGGTTTGCTATTAGTAGTCCCCCACCTATTTGCTCTATGGGTGGGGATGCAAAAGAGTACATAACTAAGCTTGGATGTGAAAAATATTTTTGTGGGGTCACATACTGAGCACCGCTGGAGATGCTCTTAGTTCACTTCCAGTTGGTTTTTACAGTGCAAGATCATGCTAGCAACAAAGAAATAGAGCACCAATATTTGTGCTTAATTTACCTTACCATCCAAAAGCCTGCTCTCTATTCCACTCTTATATCATAAAACAGCACTCAAATGTTGGGTTGGAGATCCAGCACAAAAATGTGATTTTGAAAGGCAAAAATGTTTTGTAATTAGATGCCGAGTCTCACTTACATGGAGTTTGGAAAGAGGAGTAATTAAATGACTAGCCTCACTTACACGGAGTTTCACACTACAACCCCATTCTCCTCTTTCCAACCAACAGTAAGCAACAGCATTTATTGACACACATGTGGATCCACCCTCTCTACTCTCTTCCATTCTGATATTTTCATCCTCCTGAATGAGTATCCTGGAACAGCCAACGAGTCATGGCAGAGATGCATATAGATGCTTGACCTCAAATCATTCATTCTGTAACAAGGGTTGCTCCATGCCTCCTAATGTGGCAATGAGATTCTAATGGTTGGTTCCCCATTGGCATGCATGGGATTCTAATAGAAAGAGAAAGACATGAAAGCCAACTTTTTATTGAATTGTTGACATCAAATATTGAGAGAATTAGAGTATGCTTAGGAGGATCTATGATATTGTAAACATACCATTATTTCTGGCTGCCCTATTTCTTTCACGGTAGTCCAGAGTGCCAGTGCCTCATTGAATACACTGAAACCCAGCAGAGTCTGAAGCACCTATTGTGTGGAATATAATGCCCCTCCAAGCTTGACCCACCCGCATATGCAATTTGGGTCATCGGATGACATCCACTGCTGTACACTGTTTGTGGTTGCACACAACATTTGATATCCTTTTGCAGAGATTAGGTCAGCAGCGCCATCTTTAGAATCAACACCCCCAAGAAAATGGGGGGCAGAGCTCCTCTGATATAGTATGTGTGCCTTGTTGTGGCTCATAGTTTCTTGCTGAGATATGTATCCTCAGCTGACTTGCTCACCAATAAGATCAAGTCCAACAACTAGAAATGAAATCCCTTGAAAGAGAAGGAAGTAGAAATGCACACCCTTTGCTGACAGTAGGCTCCGGGCTGCTGCTGTCAATAGCAGAAACGCCAAAGCAAGCTCTTTCCTGTACAGGCGGTTTGCCTTCTTCTTTGGTGCCGATGGCACTAATGGAGGTGGTGGCAGACGCATCTGCTCCTGTTTTTGCTTCAAAGCATCTAAGCCTGATTCAGAAGCCCCACGACTGAGCTTTGCAGGGGGGGCCTTGCTTTCCTGCAATGAAAGAAGATCTGCCTCCGAAGCACGCCCAGTTTTCTTTGTGACCACCCATTCATGTGCACTGCTGAGCTGGAACAGACCCGATATCATGGCGTTGAACTTTGTTACAGACATTGTGTTCTCAAAGAGCAAGTAGGGGATGAGGAATGGGAATGAGCGGGGTGATGGTAAAACGTTCAAAAAGGACATCAATGCAGGGATGTAGCACACAACCCATACTGGCAGCTGCGCCTCAGGGACAAACATTGTCACTGGCAGGATTATGCAAAAGAGTGTGAATGAATAGAAAGGCAGTATCAATTTCCTCAAAAGGAAAAAGAGAAATATGAGATTTGCTTTCTTCAATGATGATACCTGCATGGTGGATACAAACCAGAAACAGTTTGGTAACAGTCAGGACGGTTACTGTTAAGAGCCAATGAGAAGTCACTATGTATATCACGTGACTTTCTGAACTCATCAGACTCTCGCAAAGCTGACTTGAAGTACCAAGGAAGTGATTGAACTTGACATGGACACAGGCCTATCAATAAGTATTCTAATAAACCCACCTTAGATGTGATGATATCAGGAAGACACAGACGGAAAAGTTGCATGGGGCCAGAATGCCAGCGATGCTGTTGTTTCCTGTATGCTTCATATGACTCTGGCAACTCACACATACTCTGCAAGCACCAACACTCCTTATTTATTAGAGACCCTCAACATCAAACAAATTGCATGTAACATCTGCAACAAAAGAATCTCATCAATGACCCAATATCTGGCATTCATTCACTTCTGGTTTTTTGTTGTCCAAATGGTATGCCCAATCCTGAGATATACCCAATTCTACACAACTGATGCCAAACCAACTTGTAAAACCCACTACCCTTGATGCATTGATGTGCTGCTACATACAGTTAGTACACATTCAGTCAAGTAGGCAAATGCAGTTGCCAGGAGAGGATGCTGCTTACTCGAACATCGTTAAGGAAAATGAATTTCCAGCCACAGAGATGAGCCCGGACAGCCACATCCATGTCTTCCACAGTGGTGCGTTCCAACCACCCACCACACTCCTCAAGCGCTTTAATCCGCCACACGCCTGCAGTGCCGTTGAAGCCGAAGAAGTTAAGGAACACACCATTGACCTGCTGTTCCACCTCAAAGTGGAATGACAGATTTATGTTCTGAAGACGAGTGAGCAAATTCTCGTCCTTGTTCACAAATGACCACCGTGCCTGCACTAAACCCAGTTCTGGGTTGTCCTGTCACACCATAAAATTTGTGTCAGAAAATTATGTGTGTCTTGTCTTCCCCCCCTGTAGACTGCAGAATTTTTTCAGAACCAAGACCGAGAGATTGTATGCTCTGATCTTGCAAGAAAAAAAAACCCCCAAAAGAGTGAGTAAGATCCCAAGAGGACTGTGGGGAGTAGTAGTACCCTAAAGTGGGGGACTGTGCGTTTGAGGAAGTCAGCCTTGGGCTGGAAATCAGCATCAAAGATTGTGACAAACTCATAGTCCTTCACATAAGCACAGTTCATGGCCGACTTCAGGTTGCCTGCCTTGTACCCTGTGCGGTTTGTTCGGTGCCGATATATGATGTTCACTCCCTTTTGCTGCCATTTTGAGACCTCCCCCTTGATCAAGAACTGCGTCTCGACATCATCTGAATCATCCAGCACTTGCACAAGCATGCGATGCCTTGGCCAGTCAAGCTGGCAAACTGCTCCGATGGATTGCTCATATACCTGCACGGAATCATCATACCATCAATGCCAAAACACACCCTCCATTCCTTGAATCCTTTCAAAGCACACTGCAGGTGGGTGGGTACAGGGGGGAAAAAAAGGCCAAGAATGTGCACAGATGCTGCTTCCACCAGCACAATGGAGACAAAACAGCAAGGAAGGAAACCAATGTATGTATGTATGTACCTCTCGTTCATTACACATAGGAATTTGAACAAGAACCATGGGGTAGCCCTTGTCAGGCTGCTCCAGGTCATCAGACTCAAGTGAAGAATTTACAGGAATGGGTTTGATATTCTTCCACTTAATCCACAGGCAACCGAGGCAAAGGAGAATTCGATCTGCAGACTGAAGGAGGAAGAGGTAGATACAAAAATTGATAAGGAATTGAAGCGGCGGTGCAATGTATTGTGCTCGGAAATAAATCCAGCCAACATAGATAGCATGTGGCAAGTTGCGCACACCGAATGCTGGAGGCCAGTGTGGGCCAACAAAGTGCCAACCCATCATATGTGCCCCAACTTCAACACATAACATGAAGATTGCAAACACCAAGAACCCAGTAATGGCCTTGAATAGCCGACCCTTTCGTGGCCTTTCTGTGTTAGGATCCGCCAGACCTTGACCAAGAATGAGCCGTTTCTTGATGGCAGCAAGCACCGTCCACAGCCCTAGTGCCACCCACGCAACACAGCCGGCTGCTCTGTGAGCTTTGAGCAGAAGTACCCATGTCAACTGCTTTGCATTCTTGCCCTTGTCTTTCCCTCCCTCGAAACCCGTTTTGGGGCTCTCAATCTCAAGCATGGAGTAGTTGGGATTCTCCATCTTCACCACCACCGGAGTCCCTCCTCGGTGCTGCTCCTTGTTCCACCAGTCCACGAAATCGAAGCTGGGTGCCATCTTGAAGGTGATGGGTGCCGCCGCTCCGATGCCAAGAAAAAATGGCGCTCAAGGACCGATTCTTCCTTTCTAGTTTGCTGTCAAGATGACGATGCTAATGATGATGATGATGGCAAATGCGGACTATATCTACTGCTTGTTCTTCTTGCTGTTGTACTGCATCTTGATGTGGAGAGAAGATGAAGAAGCATGGCAAGAAACTAAGCTGTGGTCTATTTCCAGAACCGTAAATCTGTTCTGGTTCCTACAAGAATGCTGGCAAGATGCTTCCAGCTCTGCACCCATTACAAGCCAACCTTCACAAGCCTCTGTCTGTCTGTCTGTCTGTCTCTCTCACCTCAAGCGCTTGTACCCAGCATTGTCTGTGTACCCTTTTGTTGAGATTCTTGCTTTCACTTTCTTTCTCCTTTCTCTTCTTAGCTTACAAGCAAAACTTGACAGCAAACCTGCCTATCACCCACCATCCGGGGTGAGGTGAAGCTCCACTCCCCCATTCAATTTCTTACCAGACCACCACACGAGGATCTGAGCTCTTAAGGAAAACCGCCCACAACCGGAAACCACCCACAACCTCCTCCTCCTCCTGCCGGCGTCTAGGCTCAAACAAACACAAAAACCCACTAACTCACACCAACAAACACCCTTTCCCCAAAATGCTCCTCACCTCTTAGATTTCAAATGCTTCTTCTCCTCAGCAACAAACAAAACAAAACACACAAATAAACAAACAAACAAACAAGGCTAGATCAAGACGAAGACAAGCACCATCATCTTCGACAAAACAACAACAACAACAAGCCTTGCTCTCGTTCTCGTTCTCGTTCTCATCTCTTTCTTCTTTCTTCTTGTCACATACCCGTTCTTCCTTCTCCTCCTGGCTTTATGCGATGAAGAGACCCGGCGGGTAATGATGGCGAGCGGTGTCAATGTGAGTAGTGCGCGTGTTTGGGTGCACATGCGTACGCATATGTACCTACTTACTCACCTACCTACCAAGCACATGTGCTTACCTGCTTACCTACCTACCAAGCATATGAGTGAGTGAAAGAGAGAAAGAAAGAGAGAGAGAGAATAAAAAGCCACTTATGTGCGTGTGATTTTTCTTTCTTGCCCATTTAGGTGAATGCTCCCCCGCCTCCCCTCCCTCTACTCTCTCATTGCAAGCTTATATCTTTTAAGACCTTGGTGTCAAATTTCTTTAGTTATATAAAGAAAGAGAGAATGAGAGAGAGAGAGAGAGAGAGGATGGTACTTTACGCGGTGGAATGGGGGCCCTCCCAAGAGAATGAATGGCATATCACGTGGTGAAATGCATTGGGCCCCCGAGAGGAGATGGTAGGTACTAAGGGACCTTCGGCGTAATGTTGTTCCACTTGCTCATCTTGGGGACCTTTGTCGTTTGGAGGGTGATTAGGGTTTAGAGTGAATGAGTGAGAGAGAGAGAGCAAGAAAAGATAGGTCCTAACCAAAACTCTAAAATCTCCCACAAATTTGCCCATCTTGGGGGGACCTTTGTGGGTTGGAGGGTGATTAGGGTTGTGAGTGAGCCCGTATTAGCCAAAACCCTGCACATCCTTTTACATAGTTTGAAAATTTCCCCCAAGGCCAAAACCCCCTTCTCTCCTCCTCCTCCTCCTCCTCATCTCTTGGATGTTATTCAAAACTTAGTGGATCTAATAGAGTTATCCATAAAGTGAGGTAAACACAGCACCAGAACCCTGAGTTTGGTCATACACGGGGTGAGAGGGTGTGAAACTCAGAAAACCATCAATCTTGGCTGATAAATTGAGTTTCATCCTGCTTTTTCCTTTTTCCTGAGCGCGCCCCCACTGCTGCTGTTACATATATTTTCACTGCTCCTACCTGTAGGACTATTATAATTGCTCTCGAACCTTGTGCATTAGATGCTGAGTTTCATTCAGCATTTCATACTGAGATTTAATAAAATTTCCTTACTTTGCCCGGATGATACCACTGAAAGGGGAATAAAGGGGGTGAAAGGAGGCCCAAAGACAAGGTGAAGACACGAATCATTCTAATAGCAACAACCTAGTATTAAGGGTCGAGTTCAAAATTTTGCTCACATTTTGCACCTTGCGCAATGTACTTCAACCATTACACTCGGATAATGACCTAAAAATGAGGCAATTCTGGGAATTCAGGTCTCGCGCTGAACTCCTCACCTCACACCAAAGCCCTTGTTCCCAGAATTGTGCCTTTTTCATCGTCCTTAATCTTACACCATAACTACACATTGTTGTTTACTCCATTCGGGCTGTGTGCAAGAAAAGCCTTATCTAATTTGTCCTCCAAACAAACATCATTATTGAACTTGCAACAGAAATGAGCAGACAAATCTACCTTTTGGACCTTTGGGGTTTCGTGTTTTTCCTTTTGCCTTGCCCCTAAACCCCCCCCCTCCCCCATTTGCTCGTAGGCTATTCTCTTCCAATACACCAAGTTTGTCAAAAAAAAAAAAAAAAAAATCTTCTGATTATTCTTCCATTTTCTTCCTCTTATTTACTACATGGAGTTGACTATAACAATTTATAAATAATAATAAACCATAGTAAACTATCATTTTTAAAACCCAATTTTCATTTCATTGTTTTCATGATGCATGGATAGGAGTAGTAGTAGTAAAATTAACTTATTAAGTTGAACATAGTAAAGGTTTTGGGAAATGGGTTTTTGAAGCATATGTTAACAACTTACTAGGTACCCAAGTAAAGAGTACCTAATAGGTACATATATTGGTACCTTCCTTTGCACTATAATTTGTTTTGTGCATTTCCAAGTCACAACATTTGGGGTTTACTTCCTTTACTTCTCACCACATTTCATTTCCTTCGAGGTGGTACATAGCCTACACTCCTTCCTATTATATGCTTCCCTTCCTTTTGATGAGAAAGAGAAGGGCACTTGATATTGAAAAAACCCTTGCCCCTCTTCTCTCCTCCAATGCACATTCTCCATCACAAGTCATTTTTAAAAAAGTGTCATTGGTTCTCTCAAGAGAAAGAGAGGAGAGATAATTTTGTGTAGTGTGTAATGACCCAATGTTGGGTGGGTATCAAAAAAATAAATAAATTTTAAAATAAGTGAGAATTGATAAGGGTTTTCAAGTTAGTTTTTCACCTTGAATATCCGAGGGTATCATAAGGGTGATACCCTTTGAAACCCTTCTCCCCATTCTAGGTGAGCTGAGAACCCATTCATTTCAACCTAGGAGTGGGGTGTTCTTGAAATTAGCAAGTGAGTGAACGCCCGGGGCAAAGCCAAGGGATGCTTATTTTTTAAGCACCCCATTTTTGAAGCCTATGTCAAGGGATTGTCCAAAGAACTACAATTTTTGAACCCTAAACCCAAAGAACTACAGTTTTTGAACCCTAAACCCAAAAAACAACAATTTTTGAACCCTAAACCCTAAACCCAAAGAACTACAATTTTAAAAAAATTCTATATATATTTTCCCCATGATATCTCCCATGCACATTTTGATTTTTGAAATACTCACCTTTCATACATGAAATTGTTTTTGGCTTTGTAATGTTACCTCCCATATGCACTAGAAAAATTCTCTTTAATCTTTTTGCATTTGCATAAGATTTGAGATAATATTTTTGGCTTGAATTCAGGAATGAATTTGTGGGTGACAATTTGGAGACGTACCTAGCTAAACATTTTTAATTTAACAATAATAAAATAAAATAAAAATACAATACCTATACCTACAATTGATGTTTGGAACAAGATATAGTAATTCTCAAAAGCCCTATCGATATTTGTCGAAGATGTTGAAAATTGAACTCTCAACTTGTGAAAAATTTGTTTCTTGTCCCAACCATTGGGTTACTATTACAAATACACAATTTTGAGATTTTTTTTGCCCATACTTAAATTCTTCAATTGTTGAACTAAATTTTGAAATTTTTTTTTGGAAATTTCTGAATTTCATTTTCTAAAATAAATAAATATTTTCAAAAAAGCGTTATTTATCATAAGTATGGTATTAGTAAAGGTGGCAATTCTTGGTTGCAATTACTTTAGGTCATTTTGAATTTATTTATTCATTAATGTCATAATTATCATTGCAATTTACAAGCCCTTGTTGTGCATTACTAGATTGACGCCCAATGTTATGAAAACTAGCAAAGCTACACACATGAGATGAGGAGAGTTTTCTTTAAACACAAAAGATGAGAATCCAAAACCAAATTGTGAGAAAAAAAAAAAAAAAAAAAAAAAAAAAAAAAAAAAAAAAAAAAAATTTTAAAATAAAAAATTTTTTTTTTAAAAAAAAAATTTTTTTTTTTTTTTTTTTAAAATTTTTTTTTTTTAAACTTCAAAATTAAAAAAAAAATATTAAAA
>Ga0116231_10006180_pt1 | contig 23063 bp, 12 predicted proteins | sample S1TSphgellanicum_2_FD_89695 | JGI IMG/M metagenome (GOLD analysis project Ga0116231, IMG submission 89695) | Host-associated microbial communities from peat moss isolated from Minnesota, USA - S1T2_Fd - Sphagnum magellanicum MG | ecosystem: Host-associated > Plants > Peat moss > Unclassified...
AAAAAAACACAATATGTTAAAACAAAAGGTTAAATGAAAATGAACATAAGCATAGGGAAAATGTGGAAAAAAACCCAAATCAATCAAGAAAAAAAAAACATACACACACATACACATAATATGTAAATAAAGAATGAAATGCATAAGAAATGCATAATAAAAGATGTTATAGAAATGTAATAATGCAAAAAATTAATACATAAAAAAAGACAAAGAAAAAGATTAAAAATTAATAACAACAAAAGAAATATTAAGAAGAAAAGGTCATTTTGAGAAAAACATTATACCCCCTTCTTTCAAACCATATATATATATATTCATTTTTATTCATTTTGAATGATTTAAAAAGCTATGGGTGTGAAATTTAAAGCTTTAAAAGTGATATTTGAAATGCAAAAACAATAGACCAATGTATATATATCTTAAGCTTTAAAACAAAAATAGTTTTTTTTATGCTTAAACTTTACTTTTTCACCCCCTTCACTTCCACAAGCCATGTTTTACTCATTTAAAAACTAATTCCAATGATTTTTGTGACATTAGATGTGCTAGGAAAGGGCCTAAATAATCCTTTGAATGTTCAAAGGCCATCAACCAATGTGGAGAAAGTTATAAAGATTTGTTTACAAAGGTTTTTCACATACTTGTTTACCTTATCATATTAAAATGACAATATGTTCCTTCTTTAAATAAACACACTCTAAACATTTGACCCCATATTCTTTACCCAAAAAGGAATTCCATTGGACTATATAAAGATTATTTTTTCATTCTTAATAACAACATTGTGCTCTAAGTCTAATATGCAATGGAACATGGATTTTTGTTCTTTAGACAATTCTAATAACAAAAAGTCATCTCAATGTGGTTTTATTTTCTATAGGCCATTCTAGTAGAAAGATTATGTGGTCAATTAGTTCTCCCCTCCTCAAAGACTGAAAAATCAAATGGTTTTTGTTAATTTTTTTGGCATCAGATTCAAGTGGCCACTCAACTTTCCTCTTTTAAGATAGAGGACTCTCCTTGGGAAGAGGAAAATTGGGTGGCACTTAATTCTCCTTACTACTTAAAATGAAAGAAAAAAAAAAGGTTCCACCCTAAACTACGAGGGACTACTTGGTGGCCATTAGGTGGGGTTTTAAAATTTTGCATGGAGACCATTTAATAGCCACCAAATGGTTTTTTTTTTTCTTTTGCTTGGAATCATTTGGACTATGAAAGACCACTTGGTGGCCACTAGGTGGTTTCTAGGAAAAAAAGGAGACCACCTAGTGGCCACCAAGTGGTCTTTAAGCAAGAAAAAAAAAACTTTTGAAACTTTGAAAATTCCCCATGGTGGCCACAATAAGGTGGTTTCAACCCTAGAATGACAAGGACCACCTCGTGGCCTTGACCCTAAACTACCTAGGGAACTACCAAGAACACCTAGTGGCCATCATGTGGTTTCCACCTTGGACTATGAGGGACCACATGATGGACAACATAAAAAAATTAGGTGAACATCTGATTTTTTTCAACATTAAAAAAAAACACTTTGAAATATTTTTTTTAGTACATTACTTTGTTATTTTTTATTATCTTTTCTAATATAATTGATAATGTGAGATGAACATTAAGTTATGTTTCATTTTTTTGTGTAAACTTGAAAAAAAAATTGAATGATGCAAAGGAAAGGAAAGAAATGAACTTCTTTAAATGCAAATTAAGCATTTAATAATTTGTTGTGTAGTTGAAGAAGGTGAACTTAAGTAGATTCATCAATAACCTTTTTAAAATTGTCTAATGTTGTGCCCTCAAATAGCAATGTCCTTTTGATGTTGTCACAATTTTTATTAAAACCATAACACATTGGCATGCATTGTACATTTCAAAAAAATGTTCATATTTTGTTTAAAAATTGTTACTGAAAGCAACATCTTAGTCAAATTCACATCTTCCATTTGCAATCAACAATTATTTTTCACCTTTGCCCTACTCCCCTTACACTAATGATAATGACAACAATGGTAGTAGACTTTCAATCCTAATGCACCCCCAAATTCTTTAAGGGACCCAAATGTGGGTTCAAAGGTGAAACAATGAAAAAAGAATAAGATTGGGGCATGTTCCTTAACTCGTAACACTTCACGGGTAAAAGGGTATGTTGGAACTCTAGGATGGGACTAGGACAAACTCATAAGCAAAAGTTCAAGATGAGATTAACCTACATAATTAAGAAAAAAGGGTAGTTAGTGCAAGTTGAATGAAAGTGGTGTGACAAACTTAGTAAGGACAACCTCAAGCATAAGCTTTACACAACCCACAACCTTTGGGAAGAGGCACCATTCCCTTCCCTATAGTATACTTTGTGTCTTTTTGTGGGGACTACATCAAAATATCACTTTTCCCCGAGACTCACAAGTGTCCCAAAACTTTGGACGTTCATATCATTCTCAAATTAAGTTTTTTTTGAAAATGCAAAAGCAATATTTTATATCCCTTAAAAAAATCTTTCCAACGGTATATAACATGCCCAATTGAAGCTCATTTGACCCTTGCTTTCAAGGGGTTTGTGGTCGAAAATCAAATTGGGAATTTAATTTTCGCCCCTCTTTTGATCAAAACTCATGCAAATCATGTCTAAATGAACAATGCGAAGACACTTTAAACATTTATGCTTCAAAACCTTTCTAATGGTGTCATGGGGGCTTAATTTGGTGCTTATTTTCCTTTCGAACCAAGGCTCTAAACATTCACAACTCACACATGAGTGCAACTCCCAACTAGTAGAAAAACCCCATATTTTGACTTGTTTTAGGCAACTAAAATGTCTTTTGCGAATATTTTTTATCAAAAATAGTCACAAAAGACACTTTTAGTCGCTTAAGACAAGTCGAAAAATGGGATTTTTCTTCTAATGCAAAGTGGGAATGCAATTGGCAGTCATTGGGCTCCATCTTTTGCACTTTCCCCCATTTGTGAAAGTGTATTTCACACTTAAATACACTCTCTTGGCCTCATGGGCCCTTGCATTCCACATTTAGTTGCAAACCCTATGTTAGGGTTTTGACAAACTCTAAATAAATTTTTTGAATTCTCTAATGGAATCCATGTGGAAAAACATGAGAACTAACTTAGGTTGGAATGCAAGGATTGATGACATAATGGTTATTAATTCAATTATAATGACAACATGCATGTCACCTTTTTCAAAACCCCTTTTGGACTTTGATTCAATGTTAAAATTTTCCTTCACAAACATATCTTTCTATAAATGCTACTCATTCCTATTTGCAATACAATCAAAAGTGCTATACCTATTGAGCACATTTGCTTAAAATGCAACATTTTAAATTCTGAAATCCAAATCATCCACTACAATAACTTATTTAGATTCCTTTACTGGAACAACAACCATTATGCAATTTTTTTTAAAAAAATTTACCAAAATGAATTTGACAACAAAAAAATAAAATAACATTTAGCAAAACTAACAATTGCAGAAACACATTCTTGTTAAAACATACATTTGCAAAAACACAAATTTGCAAAGGAAGCAAAAAAAAAATCAACAAATGGTGAAAGTTTAAATTTAGCACATTGTTCATGTTGTGAAAAAAATAAAAAATAAACATACAATGTTGTATTTATATGGGACAAAAGACCTAACTTAAACCCTAAACCTAACCTTAAACCTTCTTTTATTTTGTATTTATTTTAAGTAATTTTGATTATGGTAGATTTCAACTTAACGACAAAAAATCATATCCATGGTTTGGCAACAAAATTATGGTCTAATAACGAACAAGACATCAATAACATTGGCTTCTTATGAATTTTAATTATTAATTTTTAGTAACTTTGACTATGGTACATATTTACCATAAACCATGGATATTGATGATCCATGATTTGGCAGCTAAATTATGGTATGATAATGAACAAGACATCAATACCCTTGGCATATTATGAATTTTAATTATGCACTTCATATTTACACCCAAACCTTAAATATCTCAACCAAAATTTGAAAGATATCAATACATAAACCTTAAAATTTTCTCCATTATTTAACCATTATTTTCATTTCCGTTCGAGTATATTTATTATTATTTGTTAAACATCAACTCTTTTTTTTATCATGTACATAAAAAATTTAGACACACAAAAAGTCAAAATTGATTTTTTCCCTTTTTTTTGGTTCGATATATTAAATTTTCAGTTTTAAACAGTTTTTTTTTTGGTTAAAATTTTAAAATTAAATTTCTATGTTGAAAATTTTCCATTTCCAAAAAAAAGATATTAATTTTTATATAATATTTTCTTGAAAAAAATCTTCATCAAGTCACCATATCACAAAAGAAAATATACCCACCCCCTTTCTCCAACCACCCCATCCCACACCACCCAAACAATTATTCCTTAGAAAATAAAAAAAATCCCACCTTCTCACCTTGAGAAACAACCAAACTTTTCCCTCCCATGCCACCCAAGAAACAACCCCTTGGGTCAGTCCCCATCCCAAAAAGAAACTTCTTTGGAAAGGGTGGAATTATCCCATCTTCCCATCCTCACTAAAAAAATCCCCTTTTGGAAAAGAAAAAGAAAATTCCTAGCCCTTAGTCCCCTTTTCTTAAAGCTCCACTTACAACTTTTAATTCTTTCAATCTAATTGATTATCCACTCTTTATACCCATTAAAACCCCATAATAAAAAAGAAACACATGAGAGAGGGAAAAGAAAAAACCTTAACCCTTTTGTTCTCCCTAAATTTTCACCTACAAACCCTTATTAATGAGATTTTTCTCTATGCCCATTAATTTCCTTTTTCCCAACTTCTTCAATTATAAAATCCGAAAGAACAATAGGTACATTTGAAATTTGAAAATCTATGTACAATCCTACAAGATGTATCGGTTTTGCCATAGTTTCGAGAAATCAAAATTGGCCAAGAAAAATCATTTCATTTCTCCAAGTGAAAGAAAAAACAAAATGATCTCAAAGTTTGAAAGTATTAAAAGTTGATACAAATCTCCTTTCCTAAATTTTGAACAGGTACAAACTACTCAATGTTAACAAGTATTGCAACTTATAGTGAGAATACAAATTTGTATTTAAAAAACCAGAGTTTATACATTAGAAATTTAGAAAGTAAATACGAAAAGTAAAAATTTGATGTCTTTCATGTTCTACCATCCCTCCTTTATACTCTAAGTTTGAACTTTACAATACCTCATGCAAATCACCTAAACAATAACTAGTTGATAAAACAACTTGTTCTAATCAATTGATAGAAACTAGCCAATAAAATTGTTATAAACCGTCAAAATTTTCAAAATCTGCTACATGTTTTGCTTAGTACTTGTTTTGCCAACTACCTATTTTGCAATTGTCATCGATTCAACTTGTGTCACCGATTAAGTTACTACCGATTATATTGTTGATACAAGGTCATCAACTAGCAGTTGAAATACCAATTCAAAGAGAAATCTGATTAACAACCCACTATACCCCACCCAACTTTATAAACTAGTTGTGTTTGCCCCATGCATGTTTGGTAAAACCTAGAGCCATACATGCATGTCTACTATCTTAGGGCAATAATAAAATTTTATAACATAAAAAGCAACAACAATACAAATTAATTTATCAATTAAAAATTAATTTCATTATGATTTTTGTTATTAAATCTTCATCAAAGCCTTATTGAAGGATTTAAAATAACATCAAATTAGTTTAAAACATTTATATCTCAAAAAGTAATTTTATATGAAAATTATATTTATTTAAAAATTGACTTTAAAATTTTTTAATCAATTCTTGCATAATTTTTCAAATCTGATTTTAATAAGATTTAAAGGAATTGGAGCTAATTATTTGTATGTTTATTAAAAAAATTCACTTAAAAAATTAGTCATATGAATTTTTTTTTACATTTCATAGTGATATGAAACCTCATGATAGAGAAAGGCAAGTGACAACCCAAAAAAATAAAATGATACAGAGACATGATTAAATCAGTTACTCAACAAGTAGAAGGGTAGATTTCAAAACAACCCATCAATTGCATGGGTGCACCCAATATCTACACATGCCCATCCTTTAGCTTCGGCCAATAAGAAACTTACATGCAAACCTATAACCTTATCCATTCAGCCAACTTTTGATTCTCGGACCCCTAAACCCGCTCAGAAGGTGTTCCCACAACGCCTCTGTAGGACAGAGCAAATAAACCTGTTGCAAGTGTCACATATGTACATATGTTTCTGGTGTATGTTCTCTGACTTGTGGGTCTTGCCAACTTCCCTGTCTGTCACTGAAGAAAGTTCTCGAGGAGCTGGCTCTCCAACACAATGTAAGTACGTACTGTGACCTTTTTAGAGGTGCCTTTTATCACAGGCCTACTACTACAATGTCAGGAGGAGTCATGTCCAACGAGACAAAAACTATCAAGGGACAAAACTCGGCCACAGTGAACCAGCACCCACCAGCGCACCGTGAAGGATGGATGATAAAGTGGTCAGGAAACAGTTTTCTGTTGGGTTCCAGTTCCCTAGTTAACGATGGTGGTTAGCTCAGTTGCATTTTTAAAAAAACTACCTATTTATTAACAACCCACAAGCAGGTTGTTAGTAAGTAGGTAGTAAAAACAGCCCTCAGCTATGTATAAACCACCACCTACTTATCTAGTAGTTACCTATTTTCCTACCTATCTACCTATATATGAAACCTATTTCTTACAAAAATTGGTTACCAAGGTGAAACCACATATTAACTCCGTTGAGGTTCATCGGCAACTGAGCAATAACTGGCATCCAGTGGATGGTGCACTGGTGGGTGCTGGTTCACTGTGGCCGGCAAACTCAATAGATGATGAGTTCTTCATGTCCATGATTGCGATCCAAAAGGACAAACCCAAAGCCGACAAAGTGCATAAAATAGCTGACCAACTACATTACACTATACTTTCTGCATAAATTAGGGTATACTTTCTCTAGATGCCTGAGACTCACTAGATTCTGAATCCCATTGACAGAGCATCTCCAGCGGTGGTCACTATGTGACCCTGTAAAACAAAAATTTCACATCCAAGTTTAGTTATTTACTTTTTCCCCATCCCCACCCATCAAACTAGAACTTGAACTGCAAATAGGTGGGAGACTACTAATAGCAAACCACCTGGACAAATCATTATATTTGGCCAATCAGAGATAGGGAGTGACAGTCAGATCATATCCAATACACTCTTATCTGACAAGCCAGGTGTTAGGCTTTGATGTCCACAGCTTACGGGCCTCAGCAAACTATGCAGAACAAAAATATTTTGGCTGAGCCAAGCCCATGTGTTTTGACTTTTCTTCATCCAATGTTAATTTGCAGGGCAAATACTGAGCACTGGTGGAGTTGCTCTCACAAGATTGGTTTGCAGTTTCTACTATACACCATAATGACGTCCTTGACACTACGTTTGTATGATGCAGGAGGCACCCTATAGTATTCATTCAAATAGACAAATCCTAATTCTATCTTTTGGAATACCTTTGTGACACATGATGTCATGCTTTTCCTTAGGTTTGAAATAGGTATGTACTGAGAGACCAGTTGTACCCTTTCCTGATATTTGGGGTTGAGCATCTACTAGGACTAATTTTAAAAGCTATATTGCAGTGGACAAATACTGCTTAGGCTTTTGTAGATTTGGACCCTGTTGCTGCAAAAAGACAAGGGGCCTGCCTTTTTAATAACTAAAAGATCTCTCTCACTTCTCAACACAACAAGAAGCTTAATAAAGAAGAATGAATGTCTGGACACTCAACAAATCAACTTCAACAAATCCTAGACCGGATTGAACCAGCACCCACCAGTCTGTCCCAGCCAAGGTTTAATTTTTCAATGTGCATGCTGGTTCACCTCACCCCAAGGTTGAATGGACCCAAGGTTGAATGCTCCCAATGTTTTTAAATTTTAAGAAAGTGGACCATCTCTCTCCTCTTTATCTGATTTTTTTCATCCCACTCCTCCTTGCTCTGTGTTTTTCTCCTCACAACTTTCAAAGAATTTGTTTTGTTTTCAAGGCACATTCGTTGAGTTAGGTTAATTCCAGTGTTGGCCAATTTTTCCCAGATACCAATATGTATAATAATAGTCAAATTCTATGTCAATTTATGTAATCGGCCCTATCTGCAACCGACGGGTGTGTACTAGGTTTATATCCTTATTCCACCTTCGTACGATCAACTATCTTAGTACAACGTTCCAGGACATGCCATATTGACAACCAGGAACATCTTTCAAATGATGATGTCTATTCATAATTAGTGTCAACATGGGGTAGAATAGGATCCTAAAAGGGACACTAAGTGTTAAAACTTTAGACTACATGTATCAAACCAGGATTTTTTTGGGGTGTATTAAAGTGAGGGAATTTCTTTTTCCCAACCAATTATTACCTAATTTTTAAAATATGTGCATATATCAAACACCCTATATTTTCATCTAGTTTTTATATCCTATATTCATTTATCTTAAAAAATTTAGTAAGTCTAAAGTTGGAAAGGAAACCAAGATTTTTCTTTTTTTTAAAAATCATTTGCAAAGTGATCTAAAACATGCAAAAGTAGTTATTTTAAAGCCTTTTTAGTATTCCACTTTGCTACAAGTAGGGTCAACACATTTTGTGGCCAATGCAATTGTCACTACAATTTAGACACATGAAATTCTAGGATTAAACAACAGCAATTGTCAATATAACTTGTAATTTGAGATATTAAAATGTAAGTTGAGTCTTCAATCGATTCCTTGCACACAAATGAAATAATAGAAACATAAAAAGAAACCTAACCCAACAACAATTCTTATGATCTTCCAATATAACATGTTTAGTTCTTTACATGATCACAATAAAGTATAAATTGATTATTCTTCACCCATTACATATATGATGGGCACAATAAAGTTATTATTATGTTTTTAACTTTTCACATCATGTTGATAACTTCAAGTTGATTCCTTGTGACCCAACACCACTATTTCACAAACCCTATGAAACGATTCACAGAGATGTATTAGCTTATAATCAATTGTTCAATAAACTAAAGAATAGACCATATCTAAGTTATGAATGGGAGATGAAAATGAAAAAGAAAAACATGGATCAAAGTAAAATTATTATGGAAGGACAAGGTTGAAAAAACTTGTCTTTTCAAATGAATCAACAACAATTAAACAAGGCTTCCATTCATAATAGGAAAAAGGATGCATAGTTTAACAAAAAAATGGAAAATAATACAAGAGTTTCTTGAGTTAAGAGCTCCTAATCCACTAATTGCACCTACTAACAATTAACATTTAAAATGCGTATTATATATGTTATATTTTTTATTATACCATGAATTAAAATATGCCCTATATTAAAATAATTTTAAAATAAAAACATAGACCTATTAAAATTAATTGAACTATACATTTTATCCAACAACCAATATATGGGACCTTATATTTTTCTAATGTATTTTGTAAATTCTAAAAAGAGTGTCCCCCTTGGAATAGGATGTATTCACTTCACAAATTGACCTAATGTGAACACAAACAAGTTCAAAGTTTAAGTAATATACAATAGTAAAAGTTGTACGTTAACATTATATGCATTTTTGTCAAGATGTAAGGCAAGAAAAGGAGATTGTGAGCTTGAATGCCTTGTGAAGGTTGTCATGAGAGTGTTGACCTCGCTTTAGACTTCAATCTATAGCTACCCTTGTAGTCCTACCTAGAGTGAAGTCATTTGGAAATTGTTGGGTGGAATAAAGTTCACTTCAATGACTTTCATTTGTTATGGGTGTGATCCAATCCCATGGGTTTTTGGTTGTGTTCGGATAATTTGTAAATTATGATGCTTGTATGTGTTATTAGTTGGGTATGTGCAATGACATGGACTTACATGACACAATGGTGACCATTAATGATGTTAGAAGACTAATTTCATGGTTTTACGACTCATTGAAAATGACCCATAATCATGCCTTGTGAGTGGCTAAAAAAAACCATTGTGGTTTGAAAACTTAGTGTTGATAATATAATTTCATGAACATGCAATAGTCCAATCATGATACAAAAGTCCATACTTGAAGTAGAAGTTATTAGTAGTTGATTTTCTCTTAATGCTACAAATTTGACTAGGGTGTTTCATGTGCCATGTGACGTTACAAAACAATCTTTCACCAAGTCTTCACAAATGTATTTGATAAAAGGTTGAACTATATGATTGTTAACAAGACATTATTACTTGTAAAATCAACTTCTCTTTAGTTGAGAGATATTATAATGATCAAACATCTAATTTTCCAAGTTGTTTATTCATATAATATGTAAAATGGAATTTAAAAGTGAAAAAATCCACCTAATATGATGATAATTCACACATTCAATAATGAAGATATTATGATTTGTATGGTGTTGATAGTTTGTGATTTTAAGCATCGATGATATTAACACAATTTTTTTCATCATGAATCTTTGATTCACATTGGCATGAAAACAAAATACTAGGAAAAAAGAAGCCATCATCTCTTGGTTATAAAAGTATATCATAAAATTAAAAAATTGAAGCATTTAAACTTGTTTAAACAAATGGGTTGGAAATGTCATAATAATACATCGTTGTTAATTTCTGAAAAATGGTATTTAAGGATTGATATGCATATTTACAACGTTAATACTTACTAGTCAACCAAATCAAATACTCAAAGTGATTATAATTTTGGAACAATGTTTGATGAAGTATCAATGAAAATTAACAACACCCCCCCCCACCCCCCCCAAGAGCATGTAAGACATCTATCAACCTCATGGTTGATGCAAAGTTCATTCAACCTTGACAAATGACCAAAACATATTCTTTCATATAATAACAAAATTTTCGTGGTTGCTCTATATTTGAACATTATCTTGTCATATCCATATTTCTATTTATGTTATGACTTTTATGTTTAAAATAATGTAATGCTTGTGCCTTAAATAATTTGGTTAATTTTTTCATAAGTCTTCTGCACATTGTCATTTAAAAATTTGGTTTCTTTAAAGACACGAAGTGATTGATTACATGCAAGAAATGCTTGTTTTTTTAAACATGCAATGAATGTAGTTTATGTTAAATCTATCAAATTCAACAATAAAACAATCAAATGTCACCCTCCTTTAACTTATGTTTCAATTTCACTATCTTATTAAATAATCACCTTCAAAACAAATTTGATAATTATGTTAAAAATTGATGGTTTCTTGTGAGGTCATTTGATTTCATCATCATTAATATCCAAACAACTTTGTCCTTTGACACATTCTTTAAACAAGCGCAAACTTTGTTTGTTTACATGTTATTGTTAATCCATCTTTAGCAATTTTCATGCCCAACATGCAAATATGTTTTGAAATTTCATTCATTGGAATGTATGTGATATGTTGAAAGTAGATTTGATCGAAATTGAATTTTTATCGAAACTAGATTTTCCTTATTGAAACGCATTTACCAAATTTTCTCTATTGAAAATCTTGCTATTGAAATTAGATTTATTACCAATTTAGACTTAGTTATATTTAGGACCGATTTTTTTGGGATAGGGTCAATTGCATGTTCCAACATTTTTTTGATTATTTTCTTGAAGGTATTTAAAGCTTTGTACCTTTGAGGACTATACACATGAATATTTTGTAAAGTAAATTAAATTTTTCTTGCCATACTTTTGTACATAAAATTTTATGTGTTGTTTTCTCTTTATATGTTGTGAGTATTTTGTTGTTTTGTTTGCAAGGTCTTCTTTCTTGTATTTGCTTTAAGTTTGTTTATGTAGAAAGTTTATGAGGCTATCATATTAAGATTTGACAGACCTTTTTTGTGTTAAAGCGTTTTGCTTACCTAAAGAGAGTAAGATGATTTTTTTCTTTTACTCCCTTATTTTATTTCTTCCAAGACCCGATAGTTCACCAAGTGGCTTTAACATTTGGCGACCATATTGCGAATATTGAATCCATAATTTTTAATTCATTATCATTCTTATTTGGACAAATATTGATTAGAGTTATTTGACTCTACTAAAACAAATCGTGGATTTATTGTTGTTGTTGTTTGACAAATAAAAATAAAAAACCAAAATAAGCCGTAGATTACAACTTTTTTGTAGTCATTTACAATATGCCAATAGTTTTGACAAGGAGTATGAAGAAAATAATGGAATAGATTTTGCAATAAAATGCTAAAGTAAGGCATACAAATAACCCAAAATGATTGGAACAACCAAAAATCTACCTAGAGGAGGCTACAACTTTTCACAATGGGGAGGAAAATGAATTGGAGGATGTTACCAAAAACACCAAACTCGAAAATTATACGACTTACTAGAAATCATCCACTAGAATTGTGACGCATTAAGATTGAGCTGGAAATTCCACTGATTTGAGACCTTATTGAAAATAAAGTTTTTTGGTACAATGAGATTGTTGTGACAAGTCGACATGCCAAATAAAACAAAATTGATTGACTCTAGAAATGAATTGATGAACTATGCTAACTTTAGGGAAAGGAGCTTTTTAATCAGGTACGAAATGCATAGTCCTCGAGGATGAATATTTTGGATGAAGAAAAATCCCATCAAGAAATTATGGTAACCCTTGTTTTTAACACTCATGCTTCTCTTCATGTGTTTTTAGCTTGTATTTTTTGTTAAAGTTTAGCTCATTAGATAGACAATTATCCTTATCAATCTAATAAAATCTTGCTTACACAAACAATATCAACAGATCATAGACCTTATTTGGTGTCAACACATGTTCAAAGTTTAGTTTTGAATGTTCAAAATTTGGTTTATCCTTTAGCACTACCAAATGTATCTTGTAGATAACCAATTATTCCACTTGTTTTTGTTCCACTTACCAAAAATGTCATGGACCAAAATCCCAGATAGGTTTTCCAAATTGAATGTACCCTCATGTTGGACCGTACACACCATGTTTTGGTTATGGTTACAGGGGCATAAGGAGTGCTCCTACAATGTGGCCTCCAATGTCCAATCCTTTAGCTAACCCCATAGCACCACCAAAGCTAGTTTTGAAAATTGCACGAGCTAGGAATGTAATCAATCATGAAGAACCTTTAGATGAGGAGTATGATCATTCTGAAAGAAAGCACAACCCTAAGATGCCACAAATTGTTCCTACCAAAAAATTGTACCATGAACGAAAGGACAAACCATCCTCGATTGGAGATGTTGGTAGGCTTCCTATTAGTGGATAGACTATACCTACTAGCAAAGGTGGTGGCAGACCTCTTAGCGATGGTGGTAACATGCCTCCAAGAGGTGGTGGTAGTGGACCCCTAAGAAACCAAAATCCAAAATCATATGTTGTAGGACCAACATGACCATGGATAAGGCCTACCTATAATCCGTGGTACCCTCCATAGTATCATGTTCAACCCCTTATAACACCAAATCCTTCACCAAGTAGGAAATCCTTACCCTACCCCATCTATGTTGCGGGAATGGATCTTGATGTTCATGTACAAGTTTTTCATAAGGCCATTTAGGTCAATGGAGAGAAAAATGATGTCAATATTGTTAAATGTTTTTTTACTCTTCATAATGCCATATCCAAATGTGGAATTTTTTTTATGAAAGCCCATTTAGTTTGCAAATTTGAAAAGTTGGAGGTCACATTTTGTAAGCGTTACCAAAAAATATAGATAGATGAACAACTGTACATGGCATTACGAGCGATAAAGCAAGGTGGAGACAAAAAGGTGGAAGCATATTATGAACGTATATTGAAACTAGCAAATTGCCTTCAACATCAAGCAAACAATAATTTGCTAACCACTTTTTTTCAAGCAAGATTGCAACCATACCTTTGGATAGCCATAAGGGGGATGAAAAGGGACATTTTGTTTGAACACAATGAAGCTAGAGTTACCTATGAAGAAAGTATGGGAAACACCAATGAATACTAAAAATTGCTAAAATCACCAACCAAATAGGAGAAGGTTAACGAAGGAAGGTGAACAAATGTGATTTGTGGTCAATGTAATAAATCAAGACATTCCAAGGAATGTTGCCATTAAAATTTTGACAACTTGAACAACAAACTTAAAGACAAAAAGGAGGTAGCAATGAATGGAGTTTTGGCCCAAACTAGTGGTGGTACAAGAAATGGATCTGGTAACAAAAGAGGTTGCAGAAAAGCCAACAAATCTGGTTCCATCATTTATTGTTGCTTCATTTGCAATTTCGTTGAACATAAAATCTACAACTATCTTCATAAAGACGTAGTTCAAGCGATGCTCAAGGAAAAGGTAGTAGCAGCTACACCTAAGAAGGAAAATGTTGCTATCAACATGGTTTTGGTAGTTATCATTCATAGTTACATACTTGAAAATGTGGTATTCAAGGAAAAAAAGCCTCTAAAGAACAAGAGTTTGGCCAATTGGCAAAAAGAATTAAAGTTTCAATGTTCGTTTGAAGAAGCTATTAAGGACATACAACAAAAGGAGCCACCAAAGGATATGCCTAGAGCCAATATACAAACTTCAATCAAAGCCAACCTCACAAGGAATTTTGGTTCAAATATAAAAAATCAATTTATCAAACCAATTAGTTTTACCGGTTCTATCAAATCTACCAGACCTACCAATTTTACTAGTTCTACCAAATTTACTAGTGTTATCAAATTTACTAATTCTACCATATCTATTGGAAATATCAATGCTACAAGAATTACTGGAAGCTTTTCGATTTTGGAGGATATCACCCAACAACTATTGGAAAGTAAACATACCTTTACCTTAGGCCAACTCTTCAAGATCGTTTCAGATTTGAGACAATGTGTTGTTGCCAAGCTTACCCTTGGAAGAAAAAATATCATCACAACAAGACCTAATCTAATTATCGCCTTGGTGGCGATTGATCTTCACATGGTTGTAATATGGGTTCAAGTGGGCAAGAACATTGTCAAAGACGTCCATGTAGGATCCAACGTGAAGAATGAAAGCAGACTGTGAGGGGGCCAAAATTATTGTGACATTGTACTTTTTTTAAAGGGTTCCATGTTTAAACTTCAACCATGTCATTATTATGAAGGAGTTTCACAATGTTTTTGCATATTATGGTAGGTCAAAACCCAAATAAGTCAAATTCCAAATACACTAGTACATTTTTTAATATAATATGATGTGATGTAAAATGTATTTGTGCTAGACAAATATACGTCACAACATACTAAAAAATACAAATATATTCAAAAAATGATTGAAATGATTTTTAGTCTTTATCAAAATTTGTAATATTTATTAAAAATTGTGATTCCATATGGTTGGATTAAATTTGTGAACCACGTGAAGAGTTTGATAATTATCACATCACGAATGGGTGTATTTGGGGGTGATGACCATAAATATGTGATAAATTAACATTTTGACAAACTATCACTTTCAAATGGAAAATAACAAGATATGTGAGGTGGGTAATTTTTTAAATTTTCATTTAATTTTTTTTGTTGGTTGATTAATTTAGACCCAAACCTAATGCAGTCTAAAAACATAAACATGTTTTATTATGTTTCATATACCATAAATATACATATTATTCCTTGAATTTAATCCTATTTTTTTTCAACTAATATTAAATATCATTATTATTTTTGAAAATCAAAATATCAAGCATAAACACCAAAAGTGAGACCCAAAATTAAATACAATACATTTTGTAAAAATATACATTACATACATGTCGTGAAAGTGCCCAAAGTGGCCCCCCATAGTGTGCTTTCACCCTGAACATCATGATGAAGGAACTCCAAAAATGGTTAGGACTTTCCCCAGTCCTAAATTACCATTGAATACACTTCAGATGGCATATCAAACCATCATCAAAATGGTTGGACTCATTAAGGATCTCAAAATCCAAATTCATGGGATTCCATACATTGCAATGTTATTGGTAATGGAAAACAATGTAAGGGACTCCAATTATTCATTGTTGTTAGGCCCACCATGGTTGTGTAGTGCACGTGTCACCCATGATTAGGGGAACAATCTGATCACCATTGAAGGCAATGGAATAATCCAAACCATCACTGTGACCAAACATTTGGATAGTAATACCAAACATCTCGAGGTTTTGTTATGTTACAATCTAACAAAAGGAGTCACATACAAAGAAGAAGAAATACTCTTTGTAATAAAACCAGATTTGTTTACAATTGGGACTACTACATTATTGGAATTAGAAATTCTCAATGCTATAATTTTCAATGCAGAAATCGATACAAAAGAAATTACATTCAAATTCCCGCACTTTGAGGGATATATCCAAATGGATACTACCCCAACACACATTAGAATCCAAGATTTGGATATTGCATGTTGGACATTACATGAAGATCACCAAGTACAAACTCCTCAATCTAGGAATTACCAACAACCCTTAGATAATAAAACTAATTGCAACATTAGATGGATCAGTTACTACAAGCATTGAAAGCTTACTCTGGGAGTATAAAGATATTTTTGCATGGAATTATATAAGGACATCTGAAGGGAATTCCACCATGTATTACTCAACATTGCATCAAACTTGACTAAATTCAAGATCTACATGGATTTCTAATGACTCAATGTTGCAACCAAGAAAGATCCATATTCTTTACCTTTTATAGAAGAGGCTCTAGACAAAGTAACGAGTCATGAGGGCTATTCATTTTTGGATGGATTTTTTTATTATCATTAGATTATGATCACCTCCAAAAATAAATACAAGACAACATACATCATTGATTAAGGAACATTCATTTGGGTGGTCATGCCATTTGGGCTCAAAAATGCTCCACCAACTTATCAATGAGTAGTGAGTATGGTTTTTAAGGATTATCTTGGAGTGTTCGTGAAACTATTCCTAGATGATTTTAGCATGTTTAATGATTAAAACAATAATTTAACAAAACTACAACTATGTTTTGATAAATGCAGAAAATTCGGTATAATTTTGAACCTTGAAAAATGCATGTTCCTTGAACACTCGAGCGTCATCCTAAGTATGTGGTATCCAAGGAAGGCAAGCTACCAAATTCGAAGAAATTTTTGGCTATTGTTCACATGCCTACCCCAAAAACACCTAAGGACATTCATGTTTTCAATGACATGGCACAATACTACTAGTGTTTCATCAAGGATTTTGCTTTCATTATGGCTCCCATTACCAAGTTATTATGAAAGACAAAAGCTTTCAAGTGGACAACTAAGTGCCAATAGGCTTGGGAAAAAATCAACCAACACTACATGGACGCACTAATCTTGACTTCACCTCATTGGGACCTCGAGTTTCATGTTCACACATACACCTCTAATATGGTAGTTGGGGCTATGTTAGTATAAAACCTTATTGGAAAATGCAACCAATCAATTGTCTGTGCATCGCGGTTATTCAACAATGATGAACAAAATTATACAACAACTAAAAAGGAAGCATTCGCAATGGTGTATGCTCTCCACAAATTCTATCATTATTTGTTGGGTAACAAATTCATTTTTTGTGTCAACCATATGGCACTATTATATTTGGTCCGAAAACCCTAGGTTTTAGGGGGAATAACGAGGTGACTACTTTTTTTCTTAGAGTACAATTTTTTTGTAATTTGTAAGCCAAGGAGATCTCACTTTGTGGCAGATGCATTATCCCAAATGCCTAGTATCACAAAACAAAATGGAATACCTGACCAAACAAAGAATGTTACTCTTTTCTTCTTACAACTAATGTGGTTAGAAGAAATTTTCGAATACCTCATTATTCAAAAACTTCTAGTTCACTATAATTAGGAACAAAAGAAAACACAAACCTTGAGAACTTTACATTTTTTTTTGGTATAGGGAAAATTATATTGTCAAGGTCAAGACTAGGTTTTGAAGCGTTGCTTTGAGGACTTAAAATTACCCACAATGCTATAGAAAATGCATGAGGGAATTAGTGGTGGTCATTTCTCATTTGAAATCACAGTTCACAAAATCTTGGATGCTAAGTATTGGTGGCCCACGATACACAAGGATGTTTTCCAATATTGCCAAGTTTGTGACAACTATCAACGAATGGGGAATTTTATACAAAATAGTTGGTAACTTCATTGCTGGTAAAACCCTTCATGAAGTGGAAACTTGATTTTTTGGGCCCAATCAAACCCATTAGGAGGTATATCAGGAACAAATGCATTTTGTCACCAACCAATTACGCCATCAAATAGGTGGAAGTGAAGACACCGTGCACCAATACAACAGTTGTGATTGCAAAATTCAAATACAAGTTCATTCTCACAAGGTTTAGATGTCCATTTACTTTAGTTAGTAATCAAGGCACTCACTTCATCAATGATGCCATTGAGATTCTTACAAAACATTTTTTGTTATGACATACAACCTTGACCACTTATTGCCCACAAGGCAATGGCCAAGCAAAATCCACCAACAAAGTCATTGGTTTGCTTTTTACTAAGTTGGTGAATGAGAACTGCACCGATTGGGATAAACACATAGACATGGTTCGATATGCTTATTGCACAACATTCAAGGTAACCATCGAACACACATTGTTAAGCTAGTTTATGGCCTTTTCCTTTTGATGTTGACATAATAATTGCTACCCATAAGCAATTCACATCTTGATCGAGATTTTTTTCCCATTCGTATTCTCACTAGTCACATGGTAAAATTGGAGCACTTGAATGAGGCAATAGATTGGACAAATACTAGGTAGTGGAACATAATGTTATGGGTTTAACAAAACCATAAAATCAAGACTTTCTCTATGGAAAATATAGTTCTTTGGTTTCCAAAGGGTAGAAAGGAACACACTGGAAAGTTCAAAAATGATGGTTTGGTTTGTATAAAATATAGTATTGTGTCCCCAATAATATTTTACTACTAGTTAACATTGACAAGTTTGAATTGAATCCCATTTTGGTGAACATCAATAAGCTAAAACCCTATCAATATTTGAATAAAACTCCCAAAGGACTCAAAGCCACCATCAAAGGGGAAGGAGAGCACAAGGAGGACTTACAAGAAGACTTTCAAGATGATTTTACCAAAATTCAGTTTACACCAAAAAAATCATTAATCAAAAACCATATTTTTGGTAATGACCAACCAAAATAGCATATCCTTATTGAACTGGAAACAATTTTCAATCAATCGAATTTCAGTAGTGACTAACTAAAAAGAAAGAATTCTATCAAATGGCACTTTTCTAGCAAAAAAGTTAGAGATTTTGGTTCATGTATTGCAAAGATACATTTCGACTTGGAATTAATTAATAATAATTTTACTATGGAATCTCCAACATAAGATTCCACCGTAGAGTTGTTTAAGATAGGTTTTGAACACTCCGACTAAGAATCAATAAGGAGGAATTTTGGTATGGAATCCACAAAAGGAGATTCCATCACATAATCAATAGTGACAAATTTTGTAGAAGGCAATGAGGTAATCATGAGAGGGTGTTATTTCATCCAACTTGCCAAAATGATGTTGAAAGGATAAAAAATGTTCATCTATACCCACAAAATGGTTTTTGTAACTAGCATTAGGTTTAGGCACTTAAACTTCTGTATAAAAGGAGGCACTATTCATTCAATTTTCCTTCTTTCTTTTCACCATTGTTATGTTGTTCAAATTTGTATCAATTTTTTGGTGAAAATGAAAGGGAACATTAACAAGGAGATGGTTGAGAGAATGAAAAGGAAGCAGAGTCTAGATTCAAAAGTAGGAGGTAATGAGCTTGCACCGAAAATAAACTTAAAAGAGAAGAAAATAGAGAAGATGGTGGTGACACTTTTCGATAAGGGAAAGATAATTTTTTCAGAGATGGACAAGTTCTAGCGATGGATCGTTAGAAGGGACATGGAGTGGGCCAAACATGTCGGTATTTTGGTTTATTCAACATTCAACTAAGCTTGATTTAACCATTGTTGAAGGAGTTCTTGTAGACCAGCACTTGCTTCAATTATCTAAACATCATTGAATTGGTTGTCCAACCTGTTCCAATTTTCATAACCAAAAAAATAGTGGCCGAGATGTTCCACCTATTGAAATCAGGTATCACTAAAGTATCAGCCAATTGGTCGACCAAGGAGAAGGACAAGGAAAAAGAAAATGAAAGGTAGGTGACCATCTACCCAAAAATTGTTTCATCATAAACACTTGTTGACTAAAAAGTATAGAAGGTTTCCCTTCTCAAGGAAATGTATGCAGCCAAATTATTGACATTAATTCACGTAATTTGGTTGAAGGGTAGTTAGCTTACCTATGTAGCCAAAAATTGATGAGTTTTGTAATCTTGACTGAGTAGGGAATTTAGGTAACATTATGAAAAAATTGCGTCCGTTGCAACTTGTCCGATGCAACTAAAAAAATCCAATAAAATTAAATTACAACTAAATAAACTAGTTGCAATGGACATGATTTTTTCATAGTGTAAATTGGGTTGCTATGGTGTTCAACAATCTTTATAGTAGGTTGTAAGATTTATTTACATCAACAAAAATCAAAGTGAGTAGAAACAACATTGAATTTGGCATTGCCCAAGTTGTTGACATCTTGTTTTGAAATTGGTTTTTGGTAGACTTGACATCTATAGCACTAGATTTTAAGGAAGATGAAGGTGTTGCCAAGATACCACTAGAAACTTAAGTTGCAAGAGGCAACAAAGTTCCAAGAACACATTTTTGACACACACCCATTGATCTATACGAGGAGATGGAGGACATTGAAGAAGTTGGTGGGATGAGTACCCAATTGAAAACCTCACGGCAACCGGAAATTTTTCCAACTCTCCTATTGGCTTTGTGATCCTGGAACTTGGGGCAACTTCATCCCAGGAATCCCATATCATTGTCGAAAAAATGCACATCCATAGATCAATCATTGAAAGTGTTTAGTCCAAAGAAGAAAAGTGCTCAGGATGTGGATCCAAGTCCAATTCAACTTGCACAAGTTTTCTTTGCAAGGATTCCATCAGAATTGAATCCCATGCCAAAAGGTATTGAAACCCTTGCCTCTCTCTCTAGTCAATTACATCATTGGTTAGAGGGAAAAAAATTTCGATAGGAGAAATACTGGAATTAAATACTCCACTAGATTATTTTTCCAGTGGAATTTTACAATATAGCTCAAGAGAGGTAGCTGAAAATTGTTGCCCTCTTGACACTTCCTTTTTGATACGGGGCGAATTTTTTCCTCCTCCTACTAGAACCGAAACGGTAATAGCCCCTTTGGTAACATCATCATTGAAATATTTGAAAGACCATTTGTTTTGTTTTAGGGGTTTTGCCCATACTATGGGAACACATCTCAAAGGCTTTTCAATTAGCCACAACCAAAAAGGAAGCAACAAAAAAAAAACTACAGAAGAGCTTACAAGATGTAGTTAACTTTAAAAGGTGTAACAGATGTAGACGGCCAACCAACAAGATGCCCTAACCATACAATGTCTACAATTTGAGCTGGAGATCTTGGAAGGTGCATAGAAGAGGGTGCAGGAGTTGGAAACTAAAAATTTCAATTTTCAGAATGAATTACCAAAATTGCATAAGCAACTTATTAAAATCGGTACGACTTTGGGTTCAATCAACTCGGAGCATGCTGCTCTATAGAAGACTTTAGAATAAGAGTAGGCGAACCAAAAAACTATGGAGTTGTCCCATAGTTTGACCAACAAGTAACTTATAACCAATAAAGTGAAAATGGAATGGTTGGAAAGCCAAAATGAAGTGCTTACCAAAGTAGAAAAACAACAAGTTGAAATGTAGCAAGCAATTGAACAAATATGGTTGCTGCAATAGGACTTAAAAGAGATCTAAGGCAAAATTTGGGCATGGCTCTAAAGGAACTTGAGGCTTTAGAAAAAGAGATGAGGGCATTGTGATAGAGGGCCAAACTAATCAATCTCTACCATAATTAGATGGAGGAATTCAAGCACAACAATTGGAATTATTCAAGGAACATGTTGGTGAGCTCATTTGGGAGGCATTTGAGTCCTATCAAAAAGATGAAAAACTATACTAACTACATTTGGAGACTTATCGGAAGGTAATGCCTCAGTTAATCATGCCTCCTTTCGATTTCGACAAGGTGTAAGCACAAACCGAATTTGCATCTGAATCTAGCATGCATAGGAGTGAGGAGTAGAACAAGGGCGATCAGATGGAGGTTGATTAAGTTGTCACACCAAAATTGCCCCCTACCAAATTGGAGGTGACTTCGGATATTACATGCATTTCTAGCACTGCATAAGGATTTGGACCTATTCAAGACCTTGCCCTTGTAGGTTTTAATGTGCCTTATGGTGATATGATTGTTCCACCACTTTTCGGTATAAGAATCAAGGATGATAGTAAAGTCCTTATGGTTGGAACTAATACAGATGTAGGGGATTCAACTTTGATACAATTGGAAATAACTGTCGCCCTTACTTCTATTGTACCAAGTGCTTTCGCCACACCAGAAGATGTAGGATTAGATGGTAGGGTAGAAGTTGTAGATGTGATAAAGGTTATGGTTATGGAAGAATAATGTAGATAGTTATAGACTATAATTACAAGGACGTAATCCCAATTATAAAAGGGGATGATGTCAAAGGTAGATTTTATTGAAACCAAATTTTTATCAAATTTTTACTAAAATCAGATTTTCCTTACTAAAATGCATTTACTGACTTTTTTTTACCAAAAATCTTGCTACTGAAATCGAATTTACTACCAATTTAGATTGAGTTATATTTAGGACCAATTTTTTTGAATAAGGTTAACTACTTATTCCATCGTTTTTTTATTGTCTTTCTTAAATGTACTTAAGGTTCTATACCTTTGAGGACTATACATGGGGATATTTTCTAGAGTGATTAATTTTTTCTTGTCATACTTTTGTACGTAGAATTTTATGTGTTGTTTTTTTTTTTTTGGTATTTTGTGAATATTTTTTTTTTTTTTTTTTAAGGTTTTTTTCCTTTTTTTTGTTTTATGTTTTTTTTTTTTTAAAGTTTTTGAAGTTGTTTTTTTAT